>JGI24920J38491_100197_pt1 | contig 44750 bp, 41 predicted proteins | sample LinPFosmplate8_FD_38491 | JGI IMG/M metagenome (IMG submission 38491)
TGCAGGTCGACTCTAGAGGATCCCACGATTCTCCTTGATCAGGATCGCATCAAACAGACCAACCCGATGATTGGTACATCCGCCTAGCCGGACGGCGTATTTCTGGGCGATCCTCAGACCCGGGATGGTCTTGCGCGTATCCAGAACCCGACTCCCCGTTCCCGCAACCGCATCGGCAAAAGAACGTGAAACGGTCGCCGTGGAACAAAGCGTCTGCAACAGGTTTAGTGCCGTGCGTTCTCCGGTCAGCAAGGCCCTGGCCATGCCAAATACGGTACAAATCCGGGTATTCGGCGAGACCCGGTCCCCGTCGTCGAAATCCCAGGAAATCTCGCAGGATTCGTCCAGCAACCGGAACACACCAGCAAACCACTCCCGCCCACACAGTACCATCGACTCTCGGGTACAGACCGTTGCATTGGCCTTCATCGACACCGGTACGATGTCGCTGGTCAAGTCACCACTACCCAAGTCCTCCACGAGAAACGGCCAAATCCGTTCCGGATCAATCTTCTCACTCTGCATAAACGTTTATCCAAGTCTTTCGGAAAAGCGCGCATTCTCCCATAAACGACGGGACCTGCACATTCGGAAACTGAAAAGGCCAAGAGTCAAAACCCCTCAGTCTCGGAAGTATAAAAATACATCGTTCCTCTCCTGTCGACCCGGAAACAACAAACGGGTACCCTTTGGACTCTGTATTTGGAACACCCGCTATTCATACAGGCAAAACAGCATGCGTGGCGCTCGAATGAAAGGCATCTAGACCCGAGCGACTTCGCTGTTCGCCCAGGACTCAATCTGCTAGGCACTCAGCATCCGGATGAACGATTTCAGCATCAGGAATCACTGGCTTGAAAACGTACGTAGGGTTCCGTCCGAGAACCACGATGAAAGACCGGCCGGTAGTAAGCCAACCCTGATCGTTGTCCATTGCATCAGTTTGCCACCCGGAGCCTTTGGAGGCAAAGACATCGACCGACTGTTCCAAAACCGACTGGATCCGAAGGTGCACCCCGACTATGTATCGATCTCCAGACTCAGAGTGTCAGCCCATGCCCTGGTTCGCCGGACGGGCGAAATTACCCAGTACGTACCATTCTCAATGAGGGCCTGGCACGCGGGAAAATCAAGCTTCGATGGACAACCCAGGTGCAACGATTTTTCCATCGGCATCGAACTCGAAGGAACTGACGATTCACCCTTTGCGGATGTGCAATACCACCGGCTCGCGCAGATAATTCTCAGCCTGATCGATCAATACCCAACCCTGTCCCGTGATCGGGTCGCCGGACACAGTGACATCGCACCCGGACGGAAAACCGACCCGGGCATCCAGTTTAACTGGGAAAGACTGTTCAAGCTGATCGCCGGGTAAGGCGATGTTGCCGAACAATGCTGTCCGTTAGAACAGATCAGCACCACACAGTGGCTCGAGCCCTGACAACGGGATCAACCAACCGGTCACTTCAGCTCCTGAAGTAGACTGTCTGGGTTCCTGAACGAGTCAACCAGCAGAATCACTGCGCCAATGGTGATCGCGGCATCCGCAACATTGAAGGCCGGCCAGTGCCAGGACCGGTAGTAAACATCCAGAAAATCGATGACATAGCCATAAAGCACCCGGTCGACCAGGTTCCCAACCGCTCCGCCCAATACCAGCGCCAGGCCTATAGCCTGCCAACGCAGAGCCGCTGGCAACCGCACCAGCCATATGCTAATCAGGACACTGACGATCGAAGACAGAGCGATAAAGAACCAGCGTTGCCAGCCGCCAGCGTCGCTTAGAAAACTGAAGGCGGCACCGGGATTGTGAACGTAGGTCAGTTGGAACGACGGAACCAGCGCGATCGATTCGTAGAGGTGCATACTGCTGGCAACGGTCACCTTGCTGACCTGGTCAACGATCAGCACCAGCAGGGACAGCAGGAACCAACGGGACATGCGTCCTCCTAGGCGAAACGCCGGGTTTCGCCGGAACCGGCTACGTTGGTCACACAACGGCCACAGAGTTCTAGGTGCTCCTGATTTTCACCCACGTCAGGCCGGTAATGCCAGCAACGGACACACTTTTCGTGGCCCGACGGACTAACGCGGATCCGTAAGCCCTTAAGCTCAGTTTCACGGGCATCCTGCGGACAGTCTTCATCCGAGCACACGCGAACCACAGAAGTAATCAGCACGAAACGCAATTCTTCTTCCAGCTGGCCGAGAACGGACAGGTGATCCGAATCGCAATAGAGTTCGACCTCGGCATCTAGTGAGGAGCCGATCTTTCCCTGCTCTCTGAGTTGTTCCAGTTCCTTTCCAATGCATTCGCGCACCTGGATCACCCGGTTCCAGTAATCACGGTTCATGGCTTGTTTGTTGTCCAGCTCGAAAAGCGCTTGATACCAAGTTTCAAGGAACACCGAAGTAGAACGTTTACCCGGCAAGTGCTCCCAAATTTCGTCGGCGGTAAAGCTCAGGATCGGTGCCAGCCATCGCACCAGGGCTTCTGCAATATGAAACATGGCTGTCTGCGCCGACCGTCTGGCAAGGCTGTTTCCGGCCGTCGTATATTGCCGGTCCTTGATGATGTCCAGATAAAAACCGCCCAAATCGACCGCGCAGAAGTTGTGAACCTTCTGGTACACATCCAGGAAATGGTAGGAATCGTAGGCACTGATCACCTCTTTCTGCAGGCAACAGGCACGATCCACGGCCCACCGGTCCAACGCTATCATCTGCTTCGGAGGCACCCGGTGCAACTCCGGATCGAAGCCGCTCAGGTTGGCCAGCAGGTAGCGCGCCGTGTTCCTCAAGCGCCGGTAAACATCGGAGGTCCTTTTCAGGATTTCGTCCGAAACACTCATTTCCCCGCGGTAATCTGTCGCCGCCACCCACAGGCGAAGGACATCCGCGCCAAGGTTGTTCATGACCTTCTGCGGCGCCACAACGTTTCCCTTGGATTTTGACATCTTGTGGCCCTTGGCATCGACGGTAAATCCATGGGTCAATACGGCCCTGTATGGCGGAACATCGTTCATCGCCACGGATGCAAGCAGCGATGACTGGAACCAGCCTCTGTGCTGATCAGATCCTTCAAGATACAGGTCAGCAGGAAAACCAAGCTGCTCCCTGCGCTTAAGTACGCAGGCATGCGTAACCCCCGAATCGAACCACACGTCAAGGGTATCAACGATCTTCTGGTAGTTGGGCGCTTCTTCACCGAGCAGTTCTTCCGGCTTCAGCGAAAACCACGCCTCGATCCCTTCTTTCTCCACCCGTTGCGCTACTTCCTCGATAATCTCCGAGGTGCGCGGGTGCAATTCTCCGCTTTCCCTGTGGACGAAGAACGCCATCGGCACGCCCCAGTTCCTCTGCCTCGAAACACACCAGTCCGGCCTTCCGTCGACCATGCCCTCGATCCTGGCCTGCCCCCAGGAAGGAATCCACTGCACATCCTTGATGCCGGAAAGCGCCTTGGCCCGCAACTCGCCCTTCTCCATAGAGATAAACCACTGCGGAGTCGCACGGAAAATAATCGGGGTCTTGTGCCGCCAGCAATGAGGATAACTGTGCTCTATGGTTTCCTGATAAACTAAGCTGTGGTGCTCGGTCAGAACTTCCAGCACATGGTAATTGGCCTTGAACACGTGTTCACCCGCAAACAGTTCGGTACTGCTTTTGAACGTGCCGTTGTCCGCCACCGGGTTATCCACCGGCAAACCGTATTTCTGACCAACGACGTAGTCATCCTGGCCATGCCCCGGCGCGGTATGTACAGCACCGGTGCCCGCCTCGGTGGTCACATGATTGCCCAGGATGACCGGAACGTCCCGATCGTAAAACGGATGCGCAAGTCGCACATGCTCCAGCGCATCGCCCATGCAATATGCAACCACCTTGTACTGGTCGGCACCGTATCGCTCCATGGCTCCTTTCAACAGATCATCGGCGATAATCAATCTCTCCGATTCACCACCAACGCGACACTGTACCACTGCGTATTCCAGTTTCGGATGCAGTGCAACCGCCTGGTTGGCTGGCAGGGTCCACGGGGTGGTAGTCCAAATAACGACCGAACACGGGCCTTCGCCAGCGTCGCCGGAAACAGTACTGCAACGACTCATCAGGTCTTCGGAGTCCAGAGCCCTGAAGCGAACATCGATTGCCGGGGAATGCTTGTCCTCGTACTCGACTTCTGCTTCTGCCAGGGCGGAACCACAATCAGTACACCAGTGAACCGGCTTTGCACCCTTGTCGATAAAGCCCCTTGCCCCAATTTTTCCGAACGCCCGAATAATATCCGCTTCGAAGGCGAAATCCATGGTCAGGTAGGGGTTCTTCCAGTCACCGAAAACGCCCAGGCGGACGAATTCGTCACGCTGCAAATCGATCTGTTTCGACGCGTATTCGCGGCAGGCCGTACGGAATGCTGCGGGCTCGATCTGGCGTCCGGCTTTGCCCTTCTTCTTTTCCACCATCAACTCAATCGGCAAACCGTGACAATCCCAGCCCGGAACATAAGGCGCGTCGAAACCGCTCATGGTTTTGCTCTTGATGATGATGTCCTTAAGGATCTTGTTCACCGCGTGGCCAATATGAATCGCCCCATTTGCGTACGGCGGTCCGTCATGCAGGATGAATTTCGGCTTGCCGGCGAACTGTTCCCGAATCTGCATGTACAGGTCGGCCTCGTTCCATTGTTTCAATCGGCCAGGTTCCTTGTTCGCCAGATTGGCTTTCATCGGAAACCCTGTCTTCGGCAGGTTTAGAGTTTTCTTATAGTCCATTCTGAATTTCAAACATCAAGAAAGTATTGTTCTAGAAATGTCGTGGCTGGTACACGGGGCTGCTGAAATTAATCCCAGCTTCTTTAACCAGCCCGGTTTCACTGCATGGACGAACCACTTTTGCCCACTGAACTGCAATCTGTCGGCACTGCACACAGCGCTGCTGGCAAGCACGAAATCAATCGTTCAGCGCTCCCAGGCGACGATCAAGCATCTCCCGGGCAATAATGGCATCCAACCCAATCTGCAATTTCAGTTCATCAACCGACTCGAATCGGTGTTCGTTACGAATCTTTTCATGGAACCTCACTTCCACGTTTCGGCCGTAAAGGTCCGCTTCGCAATCGAAAAGATGAACCTCCAGCAGAAAGTGAGGGGTACCGCTAAAAGTGGGCCGTATCCCAACATTGGCGACGCCTCGCCATTCGCAGTTCATCCAACCAAGCATTGTAACGGCAAAAACGCCCAAGACAGGAGAATTTTTACGAAATAACGGGATGTTGGCGGTTGGAAACCCGATTGAACGCCCCTGCTTTCTGCCATGCACGACCCGGCCGACCATGGAAAACGGCCTGCCAAGAAAACCTTTGGCTCTATCCAGGTCTCCAACCGCGAGGGCGTCACGGATCAATGTACTGCTGACGCGCTGGCTTTCGACGTTGTGGGAACCGGTATCTTCCACCACAAAGCCAGCTTTACTCGCAAGACCCTGGAGCATCGGGTAATCGCCTTCTCGATTGCAGCCAAACCGGAAGTCATCGCCAACCACCAAGTACTTGGTTACCAGACCCTGGACCAGGATCTTGGAGACAAATTCCGCAGGCGACAGCTTAGACAACCCCTGATCGAAACGGAGTATCAGGACCTCATCCACAGGCAACCTTCCCAGCAGGGTCACTTTCTCCCGCAAGCGGCTAAGCCTTGCCGGTACCTTTCTCGAGCCGAAATACTCAAGCGGCTGGGGCTCTAGCAGAATCACCACCACGGGCAGGTTCATCTCCCTGCCCTTGCCAGCCAGCTTGGTAATAACCGCCTGGTGTCCGAGGTGAACGCCATCGAAATTGCCAATCGTGGCAACGCACCCGCGAGGCATTCTTGGCTGGTTAATCAAACCTCGGATGACACGCATGGATTAGACCTCGAAAATTCCCACCTGTACGATAAAGCAGTTGATTTTAACCCAGAAGACGCGTCCGCAAGAAGGTTGCGGCATTCGCCATAGCCACGGTGTGTAACTTCCACCCCCTAATTAAGCACGGAACCGATGTGACAGCATCGCAGATCGCACATTTTCCGTTACCCCGGCCCGCTGCCCGTGATGCCCGCAGACACCTAGGGACAAACTGGGTTGCCTCCACCCTAGCAGGCGCAGGTTTCAGCCCTTGTCAATCGACAAGTGTGATGGGCGCAGACCCGAAAGCAGCAACACCGCAATATAGGCCAATACTCCGAGCGCAATCCACAACAAAAGGTTCAAGGTTCTCTCAGTCGTATTCCAGGCAAACCAAGCTACCGGATTAACATACAGGTAAAGCAAGGCCCCCATGACCAGGTTCGCCACCACAACCCTGCCGGCAAAGGCAAGCCAGCCCGGCCGGGGAACAAAAATCCCGTCCGCCAGCAGTTTCCGTAGCAACAGCACACTGTTGAGAACAGCCGCCAGCGACGTTGCCAAAGCAAGCCCGGCATGCGCAAGCTGAAAAACCAGAATGACGTTCAGGATCATATTGGTGACCATTGCGTAGATTCCGAAACGCACCGGGGTCTTCATATCCTGTCGGGAGGTAAACCCAGGGACCAGTACCTTGATCAGCATGAAGGCCAGAAGCCCCAGACTATAGGCCTTGAGACTCTGCGCAGCCATCAGTACATCGTCTTCGGAAAATTGTTCGTACTGGAACAAAGTACTCAGCACCGGTTCAGCCAACAGGAACAGGCCGACCGCGGCTGGCAGACCAATGATCAACACCCAGCGAAGCCCCCAGTCCATGGATGCAGAGAACGTCTTCATCTCCTCCGCTGCATGACTTTTAGACAGGGCCGGCAGGATCACCGTGGCCAGTGCAATTCCGAAAAGGCCCAGCGGAAATTCAACCAGACGATCCGAATAGTAAAGCCAGGAAACACTGCCCGACACCAGAAACGATGCGATCAGGGTATCGAACAACAGATTGATCTGCGTCACCGACACCCCCAGTATGGCCGGCCCCATCAGTCGCAGGATTTTCATGACGCCGGGATCATGGAATCCCAGCCTCAGCCTTGGAACAATACCCATTCGCTTCAAGGCCGGAAACTGAAACAACAACTGAACGGCACCCGCCACAAAAACACCCCAGGCAAGGGCCAAAACCGGTTCATCCATTAACGGTGCCAGCCATACGGCAGCCATGATCAGACAGACATTCAGCAAGACAGGGGTAAACGCAGGAACCGCAAAACGACCGAAAGTATTCAGCAGGGATCCTGCGAAAGCCGTCGACGAAATGAAGAACAGATAGGGAAAGGTGATCCGAAGCATTTCCACCGTCAGTTCATAGCGTCCTCCGTTCCATGTGAATCCCGGGGCAAACACCAGGACTAGAAACGGAGCAGCCAGGATACCGATCACGGTAACGAGGATCAGCACTAGGGCCAAGGTTCCGGCTGTACGGTCGACAAAGGCCTGTAGTCCTTCCCTAGTCTCTTTTTTCTTGTAGTCGGAAAGCACCGGGACAAAGGCCTGGCAAAAAGCCCCCTCGGCAAACAAGCGACGCAGGAAGTTTGGAATCTTGAAGGCGACAAAGAAAGCATCGGTACCGGCATCAGCACCGAAAAATCGCGCGAAGACCATGTCCCTGACAAATCCGAGAACCCGGGATATCATGGTCATACTACTAACGACGATGGTTGACCGGATCAGTTGACCGCTCAGTTTTTTTCCTCCTCGTGCCCAAGTCCCGCAAACGGGCCTACTTAAACAGAACCAGCTATGCGTGACAAGGGCCTCAAAGCCGACAAACAGGTCAAAAACAGTTGATAGAGGTCAGAGATGGTCTTGCCAAACCGCCCACCAAGCCATGCACGCCACAAGCTAGCGGAAAATCGTCTGTCACTAGTTGACACGGTCAGTCCGAAACCAGATAATGCACGGCTATTTCGTTTCTTAATCCAGTAAAGAATCCATATGGCAAATTCACTATCAGCCGCAAAGCGGGCTCGTCAGGCCGTCCAGATAAGATCCCGTAAGACTGGGCAACGCGGTAATCTTCGCACCGCAATCAAGAAAGTCATTGCAGCCGTCGCACAGGGAGATCTCGAGCAGGCCCAGACAGCGTATAGAAACGCCGTTCCGGTGATTGACTCTGCGGTTAACAAGGGATTGATCCACAAGAACAAGGCTGCACGCAACAAGAGTCGCCTGAACAATCAGGTGCGCGGGCTAAAAGCCTGACAAAAACGCCAATCCGCACCCCAATCATCGGTATGCGGGCCGCCAGGCCAGAGTCCGATCGCTGGAAAAACCCGACGAAGCCTTAGAGCCGGGTTGATCAAGACAGAATCAACCAGCCACACCCTCATGCTCTTCCACGAATCAAAACTGACTGCTACAGCAGGACCATGTTGTCCCGGTGTATCAGCTCGAACTCATCCACGTAGCCCAGCAAGCGTTTGATTTCGCTGCTTGGCCGACCCTTGATTTTATCAGTTTCATCGGCCCCGTAATTCGCCAGTCCACGGGCGACTTCTCCCCCGCTTTCATTCAGGCAGGCAACCAGATCACCACGGGAAAACCTGCCGACAACGGAAAGCACCCCGACCGGCAAAAGGCTTTTGCCTGATTTTCGAAGAACATCCACGGCACCTGAATCAAGCACGATCCGACCTTTTACCTGCAATTGCCCGGCGAGCCAGCGCTTGCGAGCAACCAGAGGCTCCGAATCGGGGATCAGGAAACTGCCAACCGGCTCACCCGCAATCACACGCTTCAGCACATCCTGATCGCGCCCCGAAGCGATGACCGTTGCCGCACCCGACCTGGCTGCGACCGCCGCCGCCGCAACCTTGGTCATCATGCCTCCACGGCCAAGACCGCTGCGACTCACCCCAGCCATGCTCTTAAGCCGGGAATCGCTAATCTCGATCTGATCGATCAAAGTGGCATCCACGTTCACCGCCGGATCCCGATCATAAAGGCCGGCCTGATCGGTCAGGATGATGACCAGATCGGCCTCAACCAGGTTTGCTACCAGAGAAGCCAGCGTATCGTTGTCTCCGAACTGGATCTCCTCGGTCGCAACCACGTCATTTTCGTTGATGACCGGTATGACTCCATAGCCCAGAAGGGTCAGCAAGGTACTTCGGGCATTCAGGTAACGCCGTCTGTCTGACAGGTCTTCGTGGGTCAAGAGTACTTGGGCTGTATGCAATCCGTGGTGCTGGAAACGGGTTTCGTAAGCCTGTATCAGTCCCATCTGCCCAACCGATGCCGCAGCCTGAAGTTCGTACAATGCTTGTGGGCGGTCACTCCATCCCAGTCTGCACATCCCTTCCGCGACAGCACCTGAAGACACCAGTAGGACCTCAACTCCCTGCTCGCGCAAGGTAGCAATCTGGCGAACCCACTCGGCAATGGCCTGCTGATCAAGCCCTCGCCCCGAATCAGTCAGGAGCGAACTTCCAATCTTGACGACAACCCGCTTGCTTCTGCAAAAGTCAGTTCGGCGCTTCATTTTCTGCTTCCCGCTCTTGCAGGTGAGCCATGATGGCAAAAACAAGCGGTCGTATCCCTTCCCCGGTCATTGCCGAAATCCTAAATACCGGGCCATTCCATCCCAGGCTGTCGACCAGCAAACCGGAAATCTTTTCCAGTTCCTCTTCATCGACCAGATCCACCTTGTTCAGAACAAGCCAGCGCGGTTTCCCGATCAGTTCAGCACTCCAGCTTTCCAGTTCGGAAACAATCTTGCGGGCGGCAGTTACCGGTTCAGAGGCCTCATCCACCGGACAAACATCAATCATGTGGAGCAATAAACCGGTCCGGGATAAATGTTTCAGAAACTTGAGGCCCAAGCCCATTCCTTCCGCCGCCCCTTCGATTACACCGGGAATATCCGCCATAACGAAACTACGCAGCTCGTCGACCCGAACCACGCCGAGGTTCGGATGCAGAGTGGTGAAGGGGTAATCCGCGACCTTCGGCCGGGCAGAAGAAACCTGGCGAATCAGGCTGGATTTCCCGGCATTTGGCATCCCCAGCAGGCCGACATCCGCAATCAGCTTCAATTCAAGCTGCAAGCTCCGTCTTTCGCCAAGCGACCCCTTGGTTGCCTTTCTCGGAGCCCGGTTGATGCTACTCTTGAAGCGGGTATTTCCCAAGCCATGAAACCCACCCTTAGCAACCAGAAGGCGTTGGCCTTCGACCAACAGTTCGCCGATCAGCTCACCGGTTTCCATATCCGAAATATGGGTGCCGTTAGGAACCTTGACCAGCAGATCCTCGCCGCTCTTTCCAGTCCGGTTTCCACCCGAACCCTTCTGTCCCGGCTCGGCCCGATGAGTCACATGAAAACGAAAATCCACCAAGGTATTCATGTTTTCCGAGGCGACCAGGTAAACGCTACCGCCATCGCCGCCATCACCACCGTCCGGCCCCCCCAGCGGAATGTATTTTTCCCGCCTGAAACCTACGCAGCCGTTTCCGCCATCGCCTCCTTCAACGCTAATTTCAACTTCATCAACGAATTTCATTCCAACCACTCCGAAAACTGAAGGTCATCGGCTCCTGAAGAAAAGTCAGCCCTGAAAAATAAAAAAGCCCTGTCAAAAAACAGGGCTCTCGTTTATCCGCTGCCGATTAGTCATCGGCCGGGAAACGGTCTCAGGCTTCAACCACGTTTACGTACTTGCGGTGCAGCGGCCCTCTGACATTGAAAACCACCCGCCCATCAACCTTGGCAAACAGAGTGTGATCCTTGCCGCACCCGACATTCTGCCCCGGATGGAAGCGCGTGCCCCGCTGACGCACAATGATACTGCCCGCTGATACGATCTGGCCGCCGAAACGCTTGACGCCAAGTCGCTTGGACTCCGAGTCACGACCGTTCCGAGAACTACCGCCTGCTTTCTTATGAGCCATTTATATACTCCAGTGTGTATTTATCCTGCGGAAATTCCAGTGATCTGAACTTCCGTATAATACTGGCGGTGTCCCATACGTTTCATATGTTGTTTGCGCCGCTTGAACTTAAGAATGCTGACTTTCTTGTGCCGCCCCTGCGACTGAACCGTTGCAGTCACTAGACCACCATCGATAAAAGGCTTTCCAACCTTTACCTCGTCGTCGGTTCTGACCAGTAACACCCGGTCAAATTCGATTTCAGCACCTTCATCAACCTCGAGTTTTTCGAATTTCAGAGTTTGTCCTTCTTCGACCCGATATTGTTTCCCACCTGTTTGAATTACCGCGTACATCTGTCAGCCCGCCGATTTATCGAAAGTAAACAAGAAATTTTAAATTCCCTTTGGCCCAAAGTCAAACCAAATACAATTATCCTCTCTATGATACAATCCTTTCTCTTTTTTTGCGCGAAAGCCTCGCGACCCTCTCAACAACTACTGTTCTACCCAAACAGTGCGGGTATCTACCCCGACTCCAGGCTGCACGTATATGTTCACTGAATCCAATAACCTCCCCAGAAAAAAACCGTGAAAAACAACGGTCCAATTGATTTTGAATCCATTCGGGAGCTTACCCGGCAAGATATTGCGGCCGTTGATCAGATCATCCTGAAAGAACTCGCGTCGGATGTCGTATTGATTAACCAAATCGGACAGTACATCGTAAGCAGTGGCGGCAAGAGACTCCGACCTGTACTGCTCCTTCTGGCGGCAAAGGCACTGGGCTACAAGGAGAATCACCACCTGACGCTCGCAGCCGTAGTCGAATTCATCCACACCGCCACCCTGCTTCACGACGACGTGGTCGACGACTCGGACCTGCGACGCGGGAGAAATACGGTGAATGCAGTCTGGGGCAACGCAGCCAGCGTTCTCGTCGGCGATTACCTACTGTCAAAAACCTTCGAGATGATGGTTTGCACCGGCAGCATGCGCGTCATGAATCTGGTTTCCCATACCACAACGGCGATTGCCGAAGGCGAAGTACTGCAACTGCTGAATGTCCATAACCCAGCAACCACCGAAGAAAGTTACCTCGAAGTCATTTCAAGAAAAACGGCGATCCTCTTCAGCACCTCAGTACAACTGGCTGCTGTCCTGACTGAAAGCCCGGAGGAAACCGAACTGGCGTTCAGAAACTATGGGCTCCATCTGGGTATTGCGTTCCAGCTGATTGATGATGTTCTAGACTACAAAGCCAACCCGGAGCAAACAGGAAAGAATATCGGTGACGATCTGTCAGAAGGAAAACCCACGCTGCCACTGATTCACGCAATCCAGCATAGTGAAGAAAGTCAGGCGGACATCATCCGCAACGCGATCAGGAAAGGAGACAGGGATTCCTTCGCCGAAATCTACAAGATCGTTGAATCCTGCAACTCCATCGCTTACACTGAGCGCCGCGCTGAAGAAGAGGCCCAACGCGCAATCGACGCATTGGCAGTGATACCGACATCTACCAGCAAGGATGCACTAATCAGCCTTGCAGAATTTTCAGTCCAGAGAAACTTTTGATTCGGGGTGTAGCTCAGCTTGGTAGAGCACTGCCTTCGGGAGGCAGGGGCCGGAGGTTCAAATCCTCTCACCCCGACCAATTTAATCAATAAGTTACATAGATCTCACGGCCAAGTATTTTTGCGTCCCGCATCCACGGTCGCATATCTTCATCGGTGCTACTAGCACCTGTCAGCAAGAGCCTTCTGCCAGACCTAGCCCTCTATGCGTAAAGCAGTTTCCCGTGGCTGCTAATACCGTCTCCACCCCTTAACGCTTTTCCCAGGTTGCCCGATCACACCCCTCCCACCCTCTAAATTCTCAGCGGGTCCCTCGACATCTATAGACATGGGGTCTTGGACGAACGATCAACAAATCACTCATTGTGAGCCAATCTAAATGAAGTGGCTGTGCGATGCTTGAGAATGGCTCGATCCGAGGATAGACAATAGGTAGGGATGGCATCTCCCGTCTGCGCACGTAGCGCCCATTATCCCTAGAACCAGTGGGTTGGAGGTGGCGGCATTGTCGATGAATCAGGTTCTCCTCTCGAGATGGAGTACACAACATCATCTGTCAATCGCTGCCGACGCTGGTGATTAGGCTCGGGGCTCTTGGTGAGCGCTCCGCACGAGGCGGGAGACACATGGAGATAGTTTACTCCTGAAGACAAGCGTTGTTACAAATCTAGGTGGCGTGAAAACCCAGCTCTCTGTATAGGTGTGCCACCAAGCTACTTGTTAATAGCCACTCTCCCATTCGAAAACAGTGACAACAAAATCTGAGTAATAATTAAATCTCTTATATAAAGTTCAATGCGGGCTCGCCGCAGCCCGAGGGAAACGCGTTTGTCGGTTTCATGGCGGAAAGTCTACGGGGCTTTGCCTATCAGTTGCTAGCCCCTATTGCACCCCATCGGAATAACCCAAGACACGCTGGGCTTGGTCTGCTTCGCATAATCCGAAACCGGAAGCTGCTCTCCCGTTAAACGTTCAATTTCATCCACTATGACCAGGTATCGATCCAGCATATTGCGTTTGGCGTCCTGTGAGTTCGGAATGATCCAAGCAATTGCTCGTTCATCCTGGCCCGTTCCACGGATGATGACTTTCCAAAAGGCATCCGGTGTCTTTACCTCGTGCGATTCAACGAAATAGTCATCGTCTGGATTGTTTCCCCAGATCACCCCCCCAATCACCAGTAACTCATCGGTGTCTCGATAACACTCGATAATTTCTTCGGTCTGGAGCCAAGCGCCGCGATTCATGTTGGATGCCTGGGGCAAGACGTTGGTCATGGTGTTGGATTGGCGAATGGCTGTTACCGAGTAGTCGAGATGGTTAGCGGGTATCAGATGCCCTCGGTCATACGGTTTGCCGTAAGCTTTAACCGAGGTTTGTTGGCATTCGGAAGGAACGGTGGGGTCGAAAAAGAACTTTTTGCTGCGCTTGAAATCGCCAATGTCTCGCTGAGCGTTATAACGGAACCTCACGGCCCCTCTCTTCGAACAATCAAGCCAGATGGTGAACCCTTCGTAGTCCAACCTTAGAAGGCCAGAAGCTTCTTGCTGGATATGCGTTACTGGATGTATTGATTGCTCTGTAGAAGCAGGCGATCCGCGCTTTGGCTTGTGACAATGGTAGGCGCCATGAATCCGGTCATTGTGGCATCCCTCGGCATTCGTTCGACCGGAGTGCGCGTGGACAGAGAAGGAAATAGCTAGGATGAGGAGTTTGAGTAGGACCATTTACTCGAAGTTAGTGACCATCACCTTCTAAGATTGCATCTGCTTGATCTTTGCATAGGGCATCCAGCAAGAAAGGTAGAGCGTTCCATCGGTTACTTTTCATAATCCGTAACATCCTGTTTAATCAAATAAACCTCTGCGACAATTTGTCACATTCCGGAGTTGACAGCATCTTGCTATTATTATTACCAGCTCATAGGGTTACTTACCCCTAATTAGTTTATGCACTCCGTGCATATCCTCCTCTTGATGGACTGTTTGGCTTCTGGCTTCCAGTCCATTTTTTATGTCTGATGCTTTTTCCCTCACCCAGATCCAGTTATCCGGCCTTCTATCAATTCCTAGTCTTGGTAATTGATTCCTGTCAGGTGACATAAAGCTTCAACCCTTTCATCGCTTCACACGCAGTCATCCGCTGCGATTACCACGCCTACTTCAACCTCTTAACGCTTTTCCCAAGACGCCCGCTCACACCCTCACCCCTCAAAATCCGCCTAGGGCCCTCTATCAAACCGAAAAAAGAAAGATCCACTGTCAGATATGGTTCGCGAGGAAGAAACAGCTTTGTTTCCAGGTGGTTGACTCCTCATTTACCAGTGTTTGAGGCGCTTGTTCCATTGATAAAGCAGAGCCGCAAACAGATTGTAAGAAATTCTGCACAGGTGTCGGATAATGGGCTGACCAAGCAGCCTGACTTTGCCCCCCTCGGTCGGCGAATTGCGCCAGATCGCAAGGAATGCATCGAAGCCGATCTGAAGTGCACCGCTCTCATCCACCACATGAAGGCGTTCTCGAACAAATTCCAAGTCTGAATCGATTTCTCGAATCAGGTTGTCATCGGAATGGACATCGTTCCATTCCACCGGACAGCCCTGCATTCTCACCTTCTGGTTTGCAATCCCGGCTTTGCATACAGGGCATGCGGAATTGTAATAGACCTTGATTTTACGATGTTGACGCATACTTGCCTCGATCAGGAATCCGAGGCCGGTGTTTCTTTCGGCTGCCGGATTATCGAATCAGCCCCCCCTGACTATCCGCTGTCGATAAGAATTCCACACACTAAGAAACCAGATACTCAATCACTCGGCTAAGGACCAGCATAACCTTCGACGATCATTAACATTGCCTTTCGAGGCAGAAACTTTCATGGCTTTTTTCGCCGAATATTCGACTAAAAAATAACAATCGATCACGACATTTCGTTCAATGTCTGCGCTACAGTTTATTCCGCTTATCAGGCCGAAAAGTGAAGTTCACGTTACAGAGAATAACTGGTAACCGGTAAACAACAACAGTTTTTAGCAATTTTGATAGCCGCATCGAAAGATAATCCAATTGGCCACACTGAAACAGGTCGTTCGCTCCTATAACCAGGGCCGGACAAAGAATGAGAACCTAGACCCCAGAATCAAACCGCTGGCCCTGAACGAGACTGAAATCAGTGACCTCGTTGAATTTCTGTGCTCGCTGACCGGAGCCAACATCGATCAACTGCTGGGCGACGCCTTTGCGGCGTCGGTGAGCGATATTCGATAGTACCGACAGCCGTCGAACCGGGGCTTTAATCGATCATTGCTCGCCCAAAATCAGAGTCGGGCAGCGTTCCCCTCCATTACCGCCTTGAACCCTGAAACGGCTTCGTGATCCATGATCCAGGTCCCGTCGACCGTCAACCTGACCGGCAGCGAAGAGACATCAGCTGGATCCTTCAAGGCCTCAGCTAGGACGGCCCCTTTCCTTCTTCCCCTGGCAAATACAAACACTGTTTTCGCCGAAACTATGACTCGAGAGGCAATCGTCAACCGTTCGTACGGTGGTTTGGGACCCACGATTGCCAGCACCTTGCGGGATGATTCGAACAATGCAGGATGGTTCGGAAAAAGCGATGCGATGTGCCCGTCTTCACCAACAGACAGAAGCAACACATCGATACGGTCGGGCAATACTTTCTGGTAACGCCGGGCAGCCTCGCTGACATTGGAGCTTTCTCCCTCCATCCTGAACAATTGACATTGATCAGGCAGGCCCGCGCCAAAAAGGGACTGCATGGTCATTCCATGATTGCTTTCCGGATGGCCGGGCGGTACGCATCGTTCATCTCCGAAATAGTAGCGGATGGAGAAATTAGCCAGGATTCCAGCAGAAGCCCAACAGTCATAGAGTCCCTTCGCGGTATTGCCCCCCGTTAGCATCAGGCTACAACCATCATTCGACTCGACGCTCTCCCTCACAGCGGCCGTCACTTCAGCGGTCACCAGGTCAAACCATTCATCCTTTTTTACTGAAACAATTCGGGGTTTATTCATTAGAACGTTGCACTGCCGTTTGTCAAAACATCGGATCAGCCAAAATCCAGGAACCATCACCATTTGCCCTACCTTACCCATGGAGGTTCCGGTTTAGACTCCCCAGGCTCACAATCAAACTCCAGCGAAAGAATGTTCGCTGTCCGGCCATTCAATCACTCTTTCGAGATACGGGCCATTAACCACCCAGGAAAGCATTTACATCCTACCAACAATCACAAGATTATCCCGGTCCCATTGATGTCATCCGGCGAGCATTCGTCGTGTTCACAATAACAGGGATCACAGCCCTTACCCTGTTGCTCATCGACGTTCAGTTCTAAACCCGACTGCCCGTGATCCACAACCGAAGGCAAGGGATGCTGCCGACAGAGTGACGGGATGATCGGTACAAGACCAGCAAACCAGTCACCGAACAAGACCTGACAGCAAAACCCGCCCTACGGCAGCTTTTCGACCCCATCAGAAAGGGTAAGTCTTCTGCTAGCACACCGTCCTTCACCCGCATCACCTGTAAGCCAAAAACAGTGCTGAAAATTCCGTTCCTTCAGGCCATTGTGTACTACGATATCAGCCGTATTTCTGACTACTTTAGGTGCCTAGCCTGGAAGAACGGGCGCCTCATAATTGTGGTGCAAAGAAAGCCCGCAATACCGTTCGCCCCGCCATTCCCAAAGGCCTTCTGCAGTTTGACAATGATTCGATCCTTCAGTTAGAGTCCTGAGCCACATAACAAGGCCCTTGCATTAAAACTTCATGAAAATTGTTCTTGCTCCGGATTCATTCAAGGGGAACCTGACCTCACTAGAAGTTGCATCAGCACTGGAAAACGGCATCAAACGGGTATTACCTGATGCAACTTGCATCAAGGTCCCCATGGCAGACGGCGGCGAAGGAACCGTTCAGTCTCTGATCGACGCCACCGGGGGGGAATTCATCCATAAAAGCGTCACCGGCCCAACCGGAAACCCGGTGTCAGCGCGTTATGGAATGCTCGCGAATTCCACAACCGCAGTGATCGAAATGGCAGAAGCCTCCGGTTTACCACTGATCAGTGACGAACAACGCAACCCGCTAACCACTACAACCTACGGGACCGGCGAACTCATGCTGGATGCCTTAAACCACGGAGCCACCCGCATCATTCTCGGGGTTGGCGGTTCGGCTACGGTTGATGGTGGCGTTGGCATGGCACAAGCCCTCGGAATTCGCTTTATCGACAAGCAAGGAAACGAAATCACCGAAATGGGTAGCGGCGGCATGCTGGACCGTATCGATCGTATCGACATCCAGAATTCAAACCCACTGGTGGCAGCGGCAACGATCACCGTTGCCTGCGATGTCAACAATCCATTGTGCGGTAAAACCGGTGCGGCAAACGTTTTCGGTCCACAGAAAGGCGCAACCCCGGAAATGGTAAAAACACTGGACGCGAACCTTGCACATCTAGCCGCTGTCATCCGTTCGGATTTGAACAAAGACGTGATCGACATCGAAGGAGCCGGGGCTTCCGGCGGACTGGGTGCCGGCCTGTTCGCATTTACCGGGGCCGTCATGCAAAGCGGGATCCAGATCGTACTGGAGGCGACCGGCATCAACAAACACCTCGAAGGGGCAGACCTGGTGATCACCGGCGAGGGTCAGGTGGATTTCCAAACTGCCTTCGGAAAAACCCCGTCGGGCGTTGCCAAGGCAGCCCATCAGCACGGGGTCTCCACGGTAGCCATCGGCGGAGGCATCACCGACGATGCAAACGGTGTATTCGAACACGGCATTGAGGGCTTAGAAAGCGCGTGTGCCCGTGAAATGACCCTTGCAGAAGCCATCAGCAACTCACCAGAACACCTCGCCAATGCTGCTGAACGCGTAATCCGTCTGGTCCTGATCGGCAAAAACATGGTTTAGCTCTGCTAAGGGTGTTGTCCAAACCAATCCATTCATCAGAACCCAATCACTCCGCCAACAGGGTTCAGCGAAGGTTGTCGGAATTCGTTCTCGAACCCGCCAATCTGGATCTGTTGACGATCGAGATTCCGTTTTCGATGACGCCATCACCCTGCCGCATCTGGATTTAAGGCGTCGATTAGACGAGACTCCAAGCAAGTCATTCTCTCCTTATCACGTTTTCAGGAAGCTCACATACGGCCTTTCAGTACAGTTGAATTGGCAGGTGACGGTTGCGGATTGTTTATTCCACCGCCCCTGATATCCAGCATCGCATTCGTAGGTACTTAATTTTATTTTCATCTTAACCACCGCTTTATGGCTATTAGTGTCTCCAACCACCAAGAATCATCGAATATACGCCCCTGGTGGCTGTATTTACCCCGACCATCCAGTCCACCGACCCCCAGTAAGAGAAATGTTTGCGACAGGGAGGAGCTCAGAGGAATCACGAATAAACTACTTCTCTTCACTGTTACCTTCCTGCTTCCGTTTAAAAATACGCTTGGAGACCAGCCAATTACCGGTGAACCCGATAAAGCGTTCAACAACTCAGTCTCCATACAGGCGGCTGAACGAGCCGATTCAAGAATCCAGTTGGCATTAGTCAGTACTACAATAAAAAAGCTTGAGCAGGACGGTGTTAAGTTAGAAACCAATGACATATCTAAGCGTCCCGAGACCGATGAGCCTGGTTCTCCGGAAAGCGCCTTGGGAGGATTCACTATTTCTGGTCAGTCGACGCTCATCTATCAAAGCAGTAGCTTAAATTTAAAATCGGGGGATTTAAAAAACTCAGATGGTACAAACTTGTCGAATGCAACATTAGATACGTACCAGCACAAGTCCAGTAATGGGACCTTTTCAGCAGATTTGATCGTTGAAAAGAAAATTGGTGATTTCGGCTATTTTCAGCTGGATCTGCAATTTGCCAATGGCCCCGGTATTGATTCACCTTTACAAGGTGGCGCTATGGTCAACAATGATGTAATGGAATATTCACCGAACCATAACGAGCCCTATCTCGCCAAAGCTTTCTATGAGCATACCGTGTCTGTTTTTGACGAATACAGCTTAACAATCGATATTGGTAAATTTGGGGTTAATGATTTTTTTGATGTCGGTGTTGAAGTATCTGATCAAACGACTCAATTTTTAAACCAAGCAATTAACAACAATGGTGCTTTTGATTACGTTCAGGACTTAAAAGGTCACGGCTACACTTATGGGATTAGACTTGGGTTAAACAACGATCTGTTTGGCGTTGATACCGCATTCTTTTCATCAGACGATTACATTGAAAATATTGATAAGAAATATTCCGTGTTAGTGGGTGTAATGTTCACTCCTGAATGGTTCCCGGGCCTTAGAAGTATTTATCAAGTTTATGGATTCACTAATTTCGGGGAATATGCCCGCTTTGATGGAGAAGGTAACCTGATTAGCAAGGATCTAGACTTAATTGATACCTCAGCTAACCGAGACAACCTGAATAAATCCGGTTTTGGTATCAGCATTAATCAGCCCCTTCCACATGGCATTAATCTTTTTGCAAAATATGGCCAGCAAGATGATACTCGTGATGTTCGTCACTACCAGGATATGGATGAAAGCTATATGGCAGGCTTTGATGTCCTTGGGGAGAATTGGTCACGGGAAGGTGATGTCATTGGCATAGCCTATGAAATTGGCCGTTTGACAGGCAATCACCGTAAAGCACAGGAAAAAGGTTATAGCGGGTTTTTTGACCGCTCAGGCGGAATTGGTACGGGTAACTATGAGGATGAACGCGTATTAGAAATTTACTACAGATATGCGATAAACGACAATCTGAACATCAGCGCCGACTATCAATGGATTAATAATTTCTATTACAGCTCAGTAATCGGAGATGTACACTTTTTTGCCGGCAGGTTTAACGCATTCTTTTAATCCTGAATAAAACGTAAACCATTGGTAGTTATTTAGCCTTAAGGATGCAAAATATTGATTTGTCAGAACGCCTACATTACGTAAGCTAAATGGATGTTGCAGGTTGCCATTCTAACCAAATGGCAACCTGGATGCGGTTCGCAACATCTTTCAATCTACAAGTCATTCCAATTTTTGTACCTCTGGATAATGTGAAGGATTGAAGGCCACCACCCACTCATGCAATCTCCGTCTGACAGAATCCCAGCCTCACCCCTGTAGACTTTCTCGACTCTACGATTTGCCTCGCAACAAACTCGAACACACACGATCAGAGGGAGACAGGCACGACTGTGTAGTGCGCTTTCTTCCCCGTCCTCATTCTTTAGCCCCGACAAAAAGAAAAACGCCCCACCAAACCGGTGGAGTTGGCAGTCCAATCACCTTTGTAGAGAGCAGGTGGTATAATGATCTGTTCTTTCTGGTTCTAGGAGCTCAAATCAGCTTCTAGTCAAATGGGAAGTCGGTGCGAAATCATTCAAAGCCGACGCTGCCCCCGCAACGGTAAATAAGCTAAACAGTCATGTTTTGTGCCACTGTGCTTTCGCATGGGAAGGCAATGATTGTGACACCGTCACTTATCAGCCCGTAGACCGGCCCGGAAGTTATTCGATACAGCGGAGGGCTGGTCACGATTAACCCGCACTCAACCATTCGGTTGATCAGCGTTGGTCGCCTCGTTTCTCCGTTAACCCTATTAACGCATTTCGCGCGGGTGGCGCGGAGGAATCCATGAAAAAACACATCATTACCAGTTTATTGTTGTTGACCACTGCCACGCCCATTCTGGCGCAGGAAAGTGAAGCCAAGCAAGCCATCGAACCGTCCTACCGGTTTCCAAGCACTGAAGACGCGATCAACGCATACAATAAAGATCACCCAGACCAGGCCATGTTGTCGCCGATTACTGTCACGGGCAGTGCATCAACCCTGGATGAACTGTTGTCCCCAAAATCGGTTTCGATTTATTCTAAAGAAGATATAAGAAAAAGCGGCGCCAACACACTGCTGAATTTCTTTAAATACAACACCTCGATTCAAATTGATCCCGGCTCTGGAAACACTTCAACACCCCAGATTTCCATGAGGGGATTCGGCCTTCAAGATGGGTACCAGACGATCAACGTTATCGTTGACGGTGTATCGATTAATCAGGTCGACATGGTTCCCCAGAAACTCGGGGCAATCCCCCTGCAGTCCATTGAAAAAATCGAAGTCCTGAACAGTAGCGGATCTGTACTGTATGGTGATCAAGCTGCGGCCGGAACCATCATCATCCATACCGATATTTCATTCGACCGGAAAAAGTTCTTTGGCTCACTTAGAGCTGGCGGCGGGACCTATGCAGTACGAAATGTGGACGCCCAACTGGGCTCGGTCACCGAATTCTGGGACGTAAAATTCCTGACCGATCTCAAGTTTTCCTACGCTGGCTCTGATGGAAAAAAACAGGTGATCGCGGACAGTAGCGCCTGGCCTGGCGGCAAGAGAGACACCAGTAGCATCTTGAATGGCAAAGCGACCTGGGGATTCCAGGTGGGTGATTTTGAGGCCGTCGCCAGTTACACCAAAGACGACTCCAAGATCGTCTATACAGGTTCAATGACGCCTGCCCAATTTAACAGCGATCCAGACCGCGACGTTACTAATGGCACACAATGGATTTCACGTGATGAAGACATTACCACGAAATTTAAATACAAAATCAGTGATGTTTTTAATCTAACCTATAATTTTTCAGTCAAGGACAGGACAAATGAAAACATTACCAATGCTGGCTCCGCTTGGGATTATCACTACGACACCCATGACCACCGGCTTACCTTACAGTCCATCCATGATCGGTTTATTTTATTAACCGGATTCTATTATCGGTTCAGTGAACGGGCGGACACAAACAGCACCATATTCACATCAAAAGAAAACCTTGCAGGATTCATTTCCGGTGATTTTTTTCTCAGTGACCACCTAATCTTCAACGCCGGATTCAGGCAGGCCTACATCACATTTGGACATGACACCAGCGCGAATTTAAGGAAATCAGAATCACCCAACGCCTATAACGCCGCAATCAACTATTCTCTGTCCAAAGAAGACGCGCTGTTTTTCAGCTACCAGCATGCCTACCAAGCCCCTGATGTTGATCGATTTTTCACTTACGATTTTGGAACCCTAGCCTACGCTTTTAACGGTTTCATCGACACCATGACCATGGATACCTATTCGACCGGCTACAAGCATATCGAAGACGGCCTTAGCGTGAAGATTGATCTGTATTATTCCGATCTGAAAAAAGAAATCCATTACAATCAGAGTGTCAATACTAATTACGATACGTCGGAAAAATACGGTCTGGACCTGGCCCTCTACAAGGACTTTGGTCTGTTCGACACGAATTTAAATTACACCTACACCTCGACGCGGGCCAAACTGGGCGGCAGACCTTACGAAATCGGCGGCCAGCCTCACCACGTTGTGTTGGCATCCATTGGCAAGCGGTTCACCAGTTCCCTCCTGCCATTGCCCTATCACGGAATTAGGGTGTCCCATAAATACAAATCCAAAAGTTATTACCTGGATGACTACAACAACACTTACGACGAGGCGAAGGCGTACAATTCCACAACGATCAATTACCAGCTGAGCGATGACAAACACTGGACCCTGGATTTTTCCGTAAACAACCTGTTCGAGGTAGCCAACGGTCAGTTTGTAAGAGCTTGGAATGGTCCCGCAGTTTACCCGACGTATTACGAGCGAACCTTCCTCGGAACAGCAAGCTTCGCCTTTTAATCCATTCGGCCATCCGATCAACAGAACTCCTTTTTGCCGGACAAAGTACCATCGGTTCCATTTCCGGCAGGTAGGCCCACCAAAGATCAATCTGATCCACCCGACTGCTACAATAGCTGAAAACCCACACACCTGAGTCCGGTATCCACAAACCTGTTTCACATCATTTGAATGAGAACCCTGACAAGAAACCCAGGACTCATGGGAATCCTGCTCCTGATCCTGTTCGCAGAATCATCTTTCGCAAAACCCGCACGGATCGTGTCGATCAACCTTTGCACGGACCAGTTGTTAATGATGCTGGCAGAGCGGGACCGGATCACCTCGGTGAGTTACCTGGCTGCGGATCCACAGGTTTCGGCAATGCACGCGGAGGCTGCAGGGTTGAAGAAAAATCATGGAATGGCAGAAGAAATCCTGATGCTCAAACCGGACCTGGTTCTTGCCGGAAGCTTCACCAGCCGGCCTACGATTTTCCTACTGAAACGACTGGGGTACCCGGTGGTTGAGCTTTCCCCGGCTTCCAACATCGAAGCCATCCGGCGCAATATCAGGCAGGTTGCCGAGGCCATCGGGGAGCAACAGAAAGGTCGACACCTGACCAATGAATTCAACCGGCGCCTTCCGTCAACTGACGACACCGCTGAAGCAAGACCGGTCGCCGCCATCTACCTGGCCAATAATTTCACACCCGGGGACCAGACGCTCAGCGGGGCTGTACTCAAAACCGCCGGCTTCACCAACCTAGCCGCCCGAATGGGAATCAGCGGGACCGGCCATCTGTCCCTTGAAAGCCTTATTTATGAACAGCCGGATTTTATCGTGAGATCGTTCAAGGGAAATGGAGAACAATGGGTGGCCGGCGCTAACTTCCAACATCCCGCGTTCAACAAGATGACCTCAACCAGGGAAACCGTGCAGATTGCAGATCACCTGTGGACCTGCGGCAACCCTACCGTAATCGACGCCATCGAACAGCTGGTCAGGGCCCGAGAAACATGGCAGCGGACCCACTAATCCCGAGCCCGTGACGATGCGCTCTGGCCCAGGATCTCTATTTTCAAGCCCTGACAACCCGGGCCTACTGATCGTCCTTGGCCTTTTTAGCGGGGTCGCCTTCATGGGATCACTTCTAGTTGGACCGTCAAGTGTCGGCTGGATGGAACTGCTGGATCTGCTCTGGGGCCAGGCCAGTGGCCCGGCCGGCTTGATACTGCTGGAAATCCGGATGCCGCGGGCACTGCTGGGAATGATGGTCGGGGTTACCCTGGGCCTGTCCGGGGCAGCCCTCCAGGGTTACCTGCGGAACCCCTTGGCTGAGCCGGGCCTGATCGGGGTTTCAGCGTCCGCGTCATTCGGTGCCGTGGTCATGATCTACACCGGCTTGGCCGGGCTTTTCACCCTGGCACTGCCGCTGGGAGGTATCGTCGGCGCCTTTGCCGCCGTGGCGCTCATCCAGGTTGTCAGCGGCAAGAACGCAGGGACCCTGCACCTCATCCTGGCCGGTATCGCCATTACCAGTTTTGCATCCGCCCTGACTTCGCTGGCCATCAACCTCGCTCCGAACCCGTTCGCATCGCTGGAAATCATGTTCTGGCTCATGGGTTCTCTCGCGGACCGCAGTTACGAACAGGTCTGGCTGGCGGCCCCATTCATGATTGCCGGATGGTGTGTGCTTCTGCCGCTTGGCAGGCCCCTGGATGCACTGATACTCGGCGAGGACGTGGCCCAAAGCATGGGATTCAACGTGGCCCGCGTACGCACACAACTGGTGGCCGGAACCGCTCTTTGCGTTGGCGCGGCAACCGCGGTCACCGGCACCATCGGCTTCGTCGGTCTGGTCGTGCCGCACTTGCTGCGCAAACGGGTCGGGAACAAACCAGGATCACTGATGCTGGCAAGCGCACTGGGAGGAGCCTGCCTAACTCTGACGGCAGACATCGCAGTACGAATCCTTTCCCATGGACAGGAACTGAAACTCGGGGTTCTGACCGCATTAATCGGCGGGCCATTTTTCCTGCTGCTCATTATGAAAGCCCGAAGGGAATGGCCGTGAAGCTTCTTCAACTATCGGGTATCAGCGTTGGTTTCGACAAGGCCAGCATCCTAATCGAAACAGATTTCAGTCTGGAGGCAGGAGAACTGGTCGGAATCATCGGACCGAACGGAGCCGGAAAAACCTCCCTGATGCGAACCATTGCCGGACTGCTACCGCCCCATTCAGGCGAGATTCGCTTCCTGAACCAGCCCATGGCTTCGATCAGCGATCGACAACGGGCCCGTCAACTGGCTTACCTTCCTCAAGGCAACGAAAGCCATTGGGACGTTACGGTGGAGACGGTGGTCATGCTCGGTCGCCTTCCCCACAGGGAATCATGGAAAGGCCCTTCAGAGGAAGACCGGGAAATCGTCTCGCAGGCCCTTGACACGTGTGATGTCAGCCAGTTCTCGGACCGCTCGGTCAACACCCTGTCCGGCGGTGAGAAAGCCCGCGTGATGCTGGCCCGCGCACTGGCGGTAAAACCCCGGTTGCTGCTCGCTGACGAACCAGTCGCCGGTCTTGACCCAGGGCATCAGCTCGACGTAATGGAAAAATTCCGCCAACTGTCGCAATCCGGGATGGGTATCATGATGGTCCTTCACGACCTGACTCTGGCAGCCCGCTATTGCAGCCGGCTACTATTGTTGTTCGACAAGCGGATTCTGGCCCAGGGCAAACCGCAGGATGTGCTGTCAGAAGAAAACCTGGCCCGCTGCTTCGGAATCCGCGCGCACATCGGAACCACCAACCAGCGCCCCTTTGTCATACCGGTTCAGCGCTACCGGCCCGACTGAAGTACCACCGCGATCAACGCTGGAGTATGCAGCCGGTAGTTATCACCAGGTTTCGGTGCAGGTTTCCAACCGGAGGCCTCTAATCACTGCCCGGCTCCTTTACCAGTCCGACACCAACTCATCAGCGATCCGCTGACCAATGGTCAGCGATGCAGTAGCGGCGGGGGAAGGGGCATTGCAGACGTTGAGAACCCGACCGTGTTTGAGAATCAGGAAATCGTCAAGAAGCTGGCCGTCGAGCCCGAGCGCCTGGGCCCGCACACCCGACGGGGCAGCCTCGAGATGCTCTGCCCGAATATCGGGAACCAGTTGCTGCAGTGCTTTTACGAACGCCGCCTTGGAGAATGAGCGCCAGATCTCTCCAAGCCCGGTTTTCCAGTAGCGAAGACCCATTCTAATGGCGCCCGGGTAGGTCACGAATTCGGACAGGTCGCGGAGATTGATGGTGGTCCATCGATAGCCTTCCCTTGCCAAGGCCGGAACCGCGTTGGGTCCGCACTCGACCCCTCCATGAATCCTGCGGGTAAAATGAACGCCCAGGAATGGGAACTGTGGATCCGGAACCGGATAAATGAGATTTCTGCACAGGCTCTCGGCTTCTGGCTTCAGAACAAAGTACTCTCCCCGAAAGGGCAGTACACGCTCCCTGAGCGGCTGTCCGCTCAGGCGAGCAACGCGATCACTGTGCAGGCCTGTACAGTTCACTACACGGGTCGACTGCATTTCGCTGGCGTTGGTCGAAACACTGACCCTGTCCAACTCCTGCTTCAGACCCGTCACCCGGGTACCGAGCTTAATCTCTCCCCCGGCCTTCTCGATCAGCGATGCAAGTTGCCGGCATACGGCCGGGTAATCGACAATCCCTGCTTCCGGAACATGGACCGCCCTGATCCCGGCACAATGCGGCTCAAGTTCCAGAACACGGCTTCGGCCGATGAGCTTGCAATCAATGCGGTTTGCCTGCCCGCGTTCGAAGATGTTCTGTAGCGGAGCCAGTTGTTCACGGCTGGTTGCAACGATGATCTTCCCGGTCCGTTTCCAGGGTATGGAATACTGCCTACAGAAATCTTCCAACGCCGCCTTGCCGGCACGGCAATTCTCGGCCCGCAGAGAGCCCGGCCGGTAGTAGATTCCGGAGTGAATAACACCTGAATTCCGCCCGCTCTGGTGAGCTGCGAGTCGCGGCTCTTTTTCCAACAGGATCAGTCGGGTAGACGGACGCTTCCTCAGGGTTTGCCAGGCAGTTGCAAGACCCACGATGCCGCCCCCAATAACAATTAAATCGGATCGGGACATCGAGTTATTCAAGCAATTTGATCAGGATAAAACCAGACAGGCCACGCCGGCTATTGGTGGGCTGATTCCCAACAGGGGTTGGCGAACCACGTGCAGGCGGCTGATTCTAGAGAAGCTCCGTCTTCGTTTTTCCGCAACGGCGGCATTGAGAAAGGGTGAGTAGTTTTCCCTGCTTAACGTCGAAATGCTGGTCCTGCACAATGACCCATTTGTGAAATCCGGTGCTGCACAGGGCCCGACCCTTGAAACGTTCGGAGACCTTCGGCCTTCTGAATGGCAATACTTCACCCACAATGTTCCCCGTCCATCCCTTGTCATTCAGCCTCGACTAAAAGCAACCATTTCAATGCTGTTTCCAAGCATTTCCATCGTTCACAGGATAACACAAATAAGGATTCAGCAGGGTGCGTGAGGACGCTGCCCGGAGGGATGCATGGAGACTATTTGACCGGCAGGACAGGCTGAAAGATGACCGCCAGTCATTTCGGAAAAGCCGGGCCGTTCGGTGTTGTTGCCAAGAAAAATCCGGATTTACGACTGGATCGGAAGCAACCAGCCCCTGAACTCGGCTGCCGTCCTTCAAGGGACGGCTCAGGTTAGTCGGATTGCCTGACAGACTCGGCCAGATCGGAAAAGTCCGCGACCCGGCTCTGACCAATAATGGCCACTTCAAAGCCCGTTTCAAACAGCATGATTACCAGGCCGGGAATCCTGTAAATCAGGTAACCCAGGTAACCGACAATCGGCAGCGAAAGAATCGCGGCAAGTGTTCCGGGGATGCCGACCAGCGACAGAATGCCCGTCAGCTGGGTCAGGGCGCTCAAGGGAACCAGGAGTAAAGCCCCAAAGTAAGCCAATACGAAAAAGGTAAACAGCAAAAAAACAACCAGCTGGAGGATTCGTACCAGGACAAGGTTTACGCGTTTCATGTCAGAAATTACTATCTTAATAGCTTAGGAAATACGGTCGAATGAGCGTTCGTCCCAAAAGGGAGCGTAATACAGCCCAAAAGGGAGCATAATACAGGAAGAAAGCACTCCGGATCAATTAGGGTTAAGCTCACTAATCAACCTGACGTGGTTCTGAAACGAGCAAGAAACGGTGCAATACCGCCCCTGCAACAAAACCTCCCAGGTGGCCCCACCATGCGACATCCATGTAGGTCTGTGGGATCACCATTGCCGTGGTTACCTCGTACAACTGTAAAATAACCCAAGCGCCCAGAAAGGCGATCGCCGGAACCTGTATGAAGATTGGCAGGTAAAAAATGGGAATCCAGACCACTATCTTGGCATAAGGATAGAGGAAAAAATAAGCTCCGAGGACGCCCGCGATGGCCCCTGAAGCACCAACGATCGGTGTTGTAGAATCCGGGTTGTAGGCAAGGTGCACCGCACTGGCGATCAGTCCGCAAATCAAGTAAAACGCGATAAAACGCGGTTTACCCATCACATCTTCAACGTTGTCGGCAAAAATCCAGATCAGCCAGATATTGAACAGGATATGCGACCATCCAGCATGGAGGAAAATACAGCTCAGGAAAGGCAGATAGGTATCCGCAGGATATCCCAGCGCCTGGGCCCACTCCGGGTAGAAGTAGCGCGCCGGCACCAATCCGTAAAGATGCAGGATCTGGATAACAGCCGGCTCACTGAACAATTTCAGCAACAGGAATACAAGTACATTCAGGCCCATCAGAGTCCAGGTGACCGTTGGCGTATTTACACAGGGAATCGTATCCCGTATAGGAATCATCGGATCACACTACCCTTGTTCAATAAAAAAGTTTCGAAGAACGTTGAGATGCTCGGCCACGAACCGTGATTCCATGGATAGAGGTTTCAGTCGTGCCCGCTATTGGCGGGAGCGAAAATCGACAATCGAATCAGCTACACCCATCAGCGCCATGCCCGGCACCAGGATCTGGGGCAGCAAAAACAAACCCATGTACGGAGCGATCAGCCAGTGTCGGCTTAACCCGCGGTGTACCACCAAGGCATGCAAAACGCCAAGGCCCTGGAAAAAATAAAGCATCAGAGAGACCATGAACAGGTCGCTCATGAGTTGCTGATTGAACGAACCGGTGGCCACGAGTAGCACGAGAATTCCGATCAGCAGGGTACGCGGCAGTTTCAGCACCACGAATTCCCTGGCAAACCCGCCGGGATTGAACAGCGCCGCCTGCATCCAGCGCGCAAAGAACAAGGTCAACATTGCACCAAACCCCAGGAACATGGCTGCGAAGCCGTTGGCCAGCCGAATGAAATCAACCGACCCGATCTCGCCACCGGTCTCATCCGAAAACCCCGGAATCGCCTGTTCAAACCACTGAGCCCACCACGTTACCACATCGCCGATGACCAGATGCATGCCCAGAACAAACAATGCGCACAAGCCTGCCACTGCCGCCAGTGCACTGGACTGTGAGGCATTCGAACGCAAAAACCAGACACCCACAAGTACCGGCACCCAGAGAGCGAAAACAATCGGAAAAGGAAGACTGGTACTCGTTGGGAAAAAGGCCTCGAAGATCTCGATCAGGATCGCTGAGACAGCCACCACATAGAACGCTTCACCGAAACCCTTACTCAGAGCTACCAGTGCAATGGCAGTAGCACTGAAAACCGCAAGCGGTGATGAATAAACAGACACGGCCCCAAAGAACGAGGCAATGAAGATGGCATTCAGCCGTCCAGCCAATATGAATTTAGCAAATGCACGCATTATTCCAGATACTCCTCGTTCCATGGAAGATGTCAGCCTCCGTACCTGTCAACAACACTCCGGTCGCACCAACAGGTCGTGTTGGCGTATACAGGGTCGAGGACATCATTCGGTTCGGGCTGACCACCTCGGATCATTGCAAAGGCTCCGCCAACAACCAGACCCAGGTTGCTTCTATGATCAAGGCACAACCAGAATTTATGCCATCAATTATCGCTACAACCAGTCCTCGGCACAACACGATGAGCCAGAACCAGTCTTCCAACTCGGATGCTGAAAACCGAAACCATCGACACACTGCTCGTAAAAAACGCAACCGACATCGGTCCAATCCTGTTGGAACGGTAATCTGGACGATCGCATGTCTTGTTTGACCATCCTGCCCGATATAAATTCTCGTGGTATTGTATAAGAAATCACTTCTCGTCAAGGTACCAAACCAAAGGCATCAAGGCGCAACAAAAAGCATGGTAATTTCAGCAAACCAGCCACAGGTATCCAATGTCGTACGTTCCCGTATTCCCACCGAGTACGGCGAATTCTTGCTTTACTATTACCGCAACACCATTGACGACAAGGAACACATCGCCATGGTGAAAGGTGATGTCTCGGAACAAAACCGGGTTGCGGTCCGCATCCATTCCGAATGCTTCACCGGGGATGTCCTAGGCTCCAGGCGCTGCGACTGCCGTGACCAGCTTCAATCATCGATGCATTCACTGGGAGAAGCAGAATGCGGTGTACTGATATATCTTCGCCAGGAAGGCCGCGGGATCGGGCTTCTGGAAAAGCTAAAAGCCTATAACCTGCAGGATCAGGGTTTTGACACCGTTGATGCGAACATCGAACTCGGGCACCAGCCGGATGAACGCAACTACCAGGTCGCTGCGCTGATACTGCAGGACCTCAAGGTCCTTTCGGTGCGGCTGATGACGAACAACCCGACCAAGATATCCGAATTGGGCAAACTGGGCATCCGGGTCGATGACCGTATTCCGATTGAAGGCGGGCACCACATGGAGAACACCAGGTACCTGACAACCAAGGCTGAGAAGATGTCCCACATGCTGTCTCTGAACAGGCCGCTGGAAATTCCCAACAGCTTCTCGTTCCTCAGGCCGCTGGTCGATTCGCTGCGTAACCGAAGAATGATCAAGGCCGAACGACGGCCCCTGGTGACCGTGAGTTATGCCCAGAGTATTGACGGCAGCATCGCTTCCAGAGGTTCCGACTCGTTGGCGCTGAGTTGCCACAAATCGCTGGAAATGACCCATTTCCTGCGTTCCCAGCACGACGGTCTTCTGGTAGGCATCAACACCGTACTGATCGACAATCCCCGTCTGACCGTGCGCCATTTCGAGGGCCCCAACCCGCAACCGATCATCCTGGACAGCCTGCTGCGATTCCCCGAGAATGCAAGGATGCTGGAAGGCGACTCGCCGGCTCCGGTCATCCTAACCACCGAAGAAGCGCCGGAAGACCGCAAGCAGAAACTGGAATCGCTGGGAATCTCGGTCGTCCGGGTCAAAAGCAACACTCATCATCGGGTCGACCTGATGGACGCATTGGACATCATCGCTACGCTCGGCTTTACCTCGATTATGGTGGAAGGTGGTGGTTCCATCATCGGGCAATTCCTCGGGCAGGAGTTCGCGGATTACTGCATCGTCACCATCGCACCGAGACTGATTGGAGGCCTTAAGGCGGTCGAAGACCTGCATCGGCCACCGGAAGCGGCGCCACTGGTGATCGAGAATTGCGAGTACCAGTGCCTGGGATCGGATATGATTGCCTTCGGAGAACTCAAGACCCGGACATGAAATCTCTAGCCGCTTTCCACATCGGCCCGGGGAAAGCTGAACCCAGGGAAGTCAGCTTGAAGGCCCCGGAAAGAGAAGAGGTTTTGGTCCAAACGCTTTGTTCGGCAATCAGTCCGGGCACCGAATCCATGATCTACGGCGGGCACATGCCTCGGGAGATCGATGGAGACGCTAGCATCAGGAACCTTGACGGTCGCTTCGAATACCCTTTCAGCTACGGATACACACTGAGCGGAAAAATCATCGAATGCGGCAAGGATGTGAATTCATCCTGGCTCGGCCGTTCGGTCTTCGTATTTCATCCCCACCAGAACCAGGTCATCGTTCCGGTCGTCGAATGTCTGCCCATTCCAGCTGACCTTGATCACTACGATGCACTGTTTCTGCCTAACATGGAGTCGGCGCTCAATTTCGTCATGGACGCCAACCCGGTCATCGGCAGCCGAATGATGGTATTCGGACTGGGTATCGTCGGCCTACTAACCTGCGAACTGCTATCCAGACAAGAGCCTGAACGGCTGATCGGTCTCGACCCTTTGGCAGACAGACGACAACGGGCGCTGAACTCGGGCCTGTGTGATGCCGCCGATCCATCGGACACCGGCCAATGGCAATCCCTGGTCAATGAACTGTTCGACAACAGCAAAGCGCAGGGAATGGACATTGTCTTCGAACTTTCCGGCAACATGCAGGCCCTGAATCAGGCAATCGAAGCAACCGGCTTCGACGGGACCATCCTACTGGGTTCCTGGTACGGAACACGCAGCCATGCACTGGATCTTGGCGGCCATTTCCACCGGCGCCGCATCAACATTGTCTCCAGCCAGGTCAGCACACTGGGCCCATCCCTCAGCGGCCGATGGAACAAGCAGCGGAGAATTGCCCTGGCATGGGACATGATTCGGGCGATCCGGCCTGCATCGCTGATTACCCACCGGTTCCAGTTGCAAGATTGTGACCGGGCCTTTGAGGTGGCTAGCCAACGCCTGGAGAATTGTCTGCAGGTGATCTTTGAATATTCTTGAAGGAAGCATCCATGTACCAGCTGGCCATTACGCGTGATTTCATTGCACAGCACTACCTGATCGGAGGCGATTGGGGCAGGGAAAACGAACGACACAGTCATCATTACAAGGTAGAGGTTCGGATCCAGCAACAGGACCTTGACCAGCATGGCTACCTCATCGATATTGTCGATCTCGAATCATCGCTCGGCCGAATCATCGACGGTTACCAGGAAAACACCCTCAACGACTTGGCGCCGTTCAAGGATCTAAACCCCAGCCTGGAAAGGTTTGCGCGGGTCATCTGGGAAGAACTGGTCAGCCGATTAGACATCGATGGCAACGCACTTTCGGTCAGACTGTGGGAAAACGAGAACGACTGGGCAGCCTACTGCCAGCCCTGACATTGAGTCCACAGCTTCCGGTCGCGTCCTTCACCGCCCCGGCTTGATAGCCCTGAAATAAACCCCCCCACGACATGGCGACAGATTCAGTACCCGACCGACAAGATCCACCAGAGTCAGTAGGGCTGAAATCAGCCCAGGAATGTCGCCCCTGGGAACAAACGTCCAGCAACCCTCGCGGCACAGAACCAGGGAAGTTTCCGCGAGGAGCTTGCGAATCGATGGCAGACTCATGAATCGATCAGTACTCAAATGCCGGGTTTCGAATCCGAGGGTGGGCGCGATGAACCGATACCAGAGGTAATCCCCATTGGGAGTGAGACACACAAAAGTGCCTCCGGGTCTCAATACACGCTGCACCTGCTGCACCACCACGAGCCTGTCAAGCATATGTTCAAAAGCACCAACGCAAAGAACGCAGTCGACCGTTTCGTCGGGCACCGTTGACAATTCCTCGGCCCGGTCCACCTCGAGACGAATCCGTTCTGACGCAGCCGAGCGTTCTCTGGTCTTTCTGGCCTGTTCAATCATCAATGGAGAAATATCGGTCCCCATCAGCAGATCAAAACAGTCTGTCAGCGCAAACAGATGGATACCGGTACCGCATCCAATCTCCAGCAAGCTGCCTAGCCCCCGCTCCCCGACTAGAGAACGGATGATGGACAGACGGTACGCCAGCAGCTTCTCGGGATTCCCGTGCTGATCCACATAATCCAGTGCAGCCTCATCAAAGAAATGCTGAAGATCGCGGTCGGTCTCGACCTTCCTGGTTTGCAGGCGGGTCATTCGGATTCCTGTTGTATGTCGGTTCCCCGCTGAACACAGCGCACCGCATCGGCGAACGAAAGGCAGAGTAACAAGCTCGCAACTGCCACCAAGGGCCGATAGAAATTCTCGTTGGCCATGAATGCGGAAATCATCGAAACCACGACCAGAAAATAAACCTGACGACCCCGGGCTGTGCGTTGTTCCTTGATTCGGGGTGGCCTGGTCAACTTGAGGTAGCCAACGAAAAAATAACGCAGTAGTCCGGGCACCAGAACCCATGCACCAAGTCGCTGATCGGAATAAAGCAGCACACAGAGAACCAGCAGAAAGAAGGCATCCACTTCCTTGTCGAAATACTCGCCGAATTCAGACACGAGACCCCATCTCCGTGCAGCCCAGCCGTCCAGGGCATCCAGCATGAACAAAACAATGGCCGCCTCGCCGACCCAAACAGCCCATGGGCCCGTTATGCAAAACAGTATGAGGATTCCGCAAAGGCGAAAAAGGGTAATCGCATTCGCAACCCCGAATCGGCTGCACGGAGTCCAACGTTTTCTGAAACGCAAAACCAATCCGAAAAAGGAAATGGCCGCTGGCAGTACGGCCACGACATGCGGCAAACCCGAAAGAAACGCCAGCACGAACAGGCCAACCCAAAGTGCATGGTATTCAGTCCAAGCAGCCAGTTCTTTGGTTGAAACAAAGCTTCCTATACGCTCTCCACCAAAAGGCATTATGCTATTCTCACGTCTGATTGGCCGGACCGTTTCTGTGTTGCCCCAGCCAACGATCTCCCACAAAGGCTCATACTATTCAACCCACCAGCAAAAAGCACCATGATCTCTGACCGGTACCGTCTCGATTCCGGGCCCGTAATAGAATGCAGTGCAACAAATTGGCTTTTCTTCATTCGGGCAAACATCATCCCGACCACTGCCCCCTAGCGAGCCTTGAACAAAACCACCCACTGTCCATTCCAGGTTCATACTGCACCGGGAAAAGAATGATCCCCTTGAGCCGCACCCTGCACTGGTTAAGCCCCGGAAACCCTGGCCAGAGAACCGGAGGATACCTCTACAATGCCAGGATCATTGCCGAATTGCGCGAACTGGGCTGGCAAATAAAGGTCCACGCACTTCCGGGCGCCTGGCCTCTGCCCGACAGAGCCAGCCTGCCACAGGTGGGCAACATTCTTTGCGCCATTCCTACCAAAGCCACCATCATTGCTGACGGCCTGCTCTGGACCGGTCTTGGGGAACAAAGAAACCCGGTGGTTGCCAATCACCGGGTTGCCGTGCTGGTCCATAGTCCACTCGACCGGGAAAACCGGGAAACAAAGGGCAACTGGAGAGAAATGGAAACGAAAGCGCTGACTGAAGCGCAAGCCTGGATCGCAACTAGCCCAGTAACCGCTCGCATACTGCGCGACCGGCTTGGCAGGCACCCGGTCCAGGGTCTCGTGGTCTATCCCGGGACCGACCCAGCGGTAAAGGCTCACGGATCCGGTGGAACCCAGTTACTCTGCGTCGCTACGGTGACGCCGCGCAAGGCAATCCGGCAACTGATTGCAGCACTGGTAACTCTTGCAAACCGGAACTGGAACCTCGACATCGTGGGTTCGACCGATCGCGACTCCTGTTACGTATCCGAGGTCAAGGCGGACATCGATGCCGCCGGCCTTGAAAAGCGCATCCATCTGCGCGGCGAACTGGCCGGCCCGGTTCTGGAAGCTGCTTACCAGCAGGCCGATTTTCTGGTTCACACGGCCCGCTTTGAAGCCTTCGGTATGGGCATTGCTGAAGCCATTGCCCGCGGACTGCCAGTCATCAGCACCCATGCCGGTGTTCTGGAACTGCTTCCCCGATCAGCATACGAACTGGTCGGAAGTGACGACACCGATGCCTTAATCAAGGCAATTACGAAACTACTCGATCATCGGGTAGAACAACGACGGATGAAGGCTGCTGCTGCAACGGTTCAGTTACCAACCTGGAGGGAGGCGGCAGCAAGCTTCGAATCTGCGTTGGAGACCCTGCTATGAACCGATTCCCCACGGACTGGCTTCGACTGCGCGAACCCTTTGACCACGCGGCCCGTTCGACTGCCCTGGTTGAAACACTGCTCGGCATTTTGCCCGCCAGCCGCCCGCTCAGGATACTGGAACTTGCTGCAGGCCTCGGATCCGGCATGCGCTTCCTTGCTCCTTTGCTACCCACCCCGCAGCACTGGACGATGATCGATCATGATCCGGCACTCCTGGCATCTGTCGGTCCACCGCCCAAAAACAGTATCACCCTAGAAACCTTAGAATTCGACCTCCGTGAATTGGATAAGCTGGATTTTTCCGCCGACCTGGTCAGCACGCAGGCACTCCTTGACCTGGTTTCCGGCGATTGGCTGGAAAGCCTGGTCAATCTCCTGGCAGACCGAAGCCTTCCGCTTCTTGCCGCATTGACGGTAGACGGGCGGATCCGATGGTCTCCGGAAGACCCAAGGGATGTGAAAATCCAGCAGGCTTTCCGCGCTCATCAGACTGGCGACCGCGGCTTCGGCCCGTCGGTCGGCACGCGAGCTGCCCTGAAACTGGAACGACTGCTCTCTGCCCGAAATTACACGATCATTCGAAAACAAGCCGACTGGTCCATTGCACCGGCCTTCACTCAGATGCTGACACAACTGGTCGATGGCACGGCCGAGGCCGCAATGGAAGCCTGCGGCAACATCACGACCACCAAGACAGTGACTGACTGGCATCGCGCCCGCCGCGCAGCGATCGCCTCAGGTGACCTGTCTCTGCAGGTCGGTCACCTGGACCTGATCGCCTTTCCCTAACGCGTAAATGCCCTGAAAACCGCAATGCATAATCTCGAACACTGAACAGCCGATCGAAACCAACCGGATCCAGTGTCCGAAAACAGACTTTCTAATCATTACCGAGTAAACGATGTCCACTCCCGATTCAACCGCCAACACGATGACACGAGCGTAGCAAACATCCTTGGAACCCGCCTCCCAGATTCATGAACCTTGATAACTGCGGCAACAGGATTAATTCCAGATTTTCCCGTATCTTGGACCGATTTCGATCTCCATGGACGCGATTATTCATCACGCTGGGACTGCTGGCAGTCTTATCCAGCCAATTGGATATGACCAATATTGCGAGGATACTCGAAACACTCGATCCGGCGACGGCCACGGTCATCATCGCCACAAACCTATCCCTGTTCCCGCTTTTCGCCAGGCGATGGCAACTGGTGGCATCGGAGCTTCAACTGACGTTGTCTTTCCGACAACTGCTGGGAGCAATCTGGGCCGCAGCCTTTGTCGGACAGTTCGGACCAACCCTACTGGTTTCAGAAGCCACTCGATTTCAGATGCTTCGGAAACAGGCAAGCGCAGCACAACTCGTCACCAGCCAGATCGTGGACCGAATCTCAGGCCAGGTCGTCCTGTTCGCCCTCGTCCTACTGCTATTGCCTTTCTACGGTTTCAGCACCCATGACTGGCCATCAAAACTGATCGCGGGTACTGCAGGTCTGGTTGGTATCGCAGTCCTAGTCGTATGGCTGACGAAACAAAGGATTCGTTCGCTGATCGGAACATCGGGCAAACAGGCGATCCGCATCCTTGGCAAACGGGGACTCAGCGGCCACTATTGCCTATCGTTGGTCATTCAGTGTCTTCTAACGCTGAATTTCTGCCTTGCTGCAATCGGCCTTGGGTTGGTCGATCAGTTGTTTCCGCTGATCGTGTTGATCCCGCCAGTGCTGGCCGCTCTCACGCTGTTGCCAATCACCATTTCGGACTGGGGTACCCGGGAAGCAGCTGCATTGCTAGTCCTGGCGCCCAGCGGCCTGAATCCCGAATCGATCGTCGCGACTTCACTGGTTTACGGAAGCTGCTACGTAGTCGCCTCGTTGCCCGGAGGCCTCTTTCTGGTGAGGGGCGGATTCAGAGCAAAAGACCGCGGTTAAGGCGAAAAAATTCGTCATCGAGTTTACAACCGGAAATCGAGACCAATTCCGCAGCCTCCAACCAACCCAACAGCAACAAGGTCAACCCGTTCGTCATCTGACGATCTCATAGTATGAGAAACGAAAAAATAATGTCTCGATTACAAACAACGGAGCCGTCCAGGGAGTTTAATCCACTTCTCCCTGTTGCGAATGCAACTGTGTACGATGCGTCCCTGGTCTGGCGGTACAACTGTCAAGCGTGCATTTCTCGCCGGCAACGGAAATCGTCCATGTCACCGTAAACCGGGCAGACAAACGATGTTCCCAGGCATCATCCATATCAGTTATGATCACCATCATATCCGAAGAAAGAGAGGCTAGTTGATCTCGAATGCAACAGCGAAAACAACTCCGGACGATGATGCAAAATTCCCGATCCCTTGCCGTTACAATCATCCTTGCGTGGCTAGCGATCGGTTGCGGCACAACCAAGCCGGCACGGATCTACTTGCTGACGCCGCACCCGTCAGATGTCGAGTCGCTCCAACAGGCCAACCCATCCTTTCCGATGATTCTGGTCGGCCCCGTCCGCTTGCCCGAATACCTGAACCGCAGCCAAATTATCCGTTACAGCACGGCCAACGAACTCAAATCCAGTGAGTATCATCGATGGGCTGAGCCACTAGAAAACAACGTTGCTCGCGTGCTTACCGAAAACCTGAGGCGGCAACTGCAGAACGACCACGTCCTGCTCTATCCCGGCCTCAACGTTCGCCATTTTGACTACCGCGTTTCGATCGAAATCATCCGCTTTGATGTCGATACCAGCAACCACGTAGTCCTAGCCGCCAACTGGGCACTGTTCGTCGGCCACGGGGACGAGGTATTACGGGTCCAGCGACTGACCATCAGGGAACCGGTGCAAAACCGTGATTACGGCAGTATCGTCGCGACCCAGAGTCGAGCCCTAGGAAAACTGAGCGCGGCAATGTCAAGGGAAATCAACAAGACGATCGGCGAGTAACGCCGGATTGGAGAAAAATCAAGACCGATTATCGGTGTTCATCAACAAACGCATTAACATGCCCAGGGAAACCTTAATCGCCTGTCATGAGTGTGACCTGCTGTATGCCTTACATCCGTTACCAACCGGAAGCAAGGCTAAATGCGAGCGCTGTGGAGCCATACTGTACCAAAACAAGTCCAACAGCCTAGACCGTACATTAGCGCTCTCGATTGCTGGGCTGGTTCTGTTTGTTCTTGCCAACACATTTCCATTCCTTGCTTTCCAGATGAAGGGACAGTCCACGGAGACCAACCTGTTCACGGGCATTGTGGAGTTGTACAAAACAGACATGGAGGTACTTGCTGCACTGGTGTTCTTCACCACGATGCTCGTGCCTCTGATTCGATTACTGGGCTTGGTCTACATATTGTTGTCCCTGCGACTCAACCACAGCCCGTTGTACCTCCGCCGGTTTTTCCGGTTTCAGCAAAGCCTGCAGCCGTGGAGCATGATCGAAGTATTCATGCTCGGCATCCTGGTCGCGGTGGTCAAACTGGACCAGATGGCAAGTATTGTTCCAGGGATTGGCCTTTGGTCTTTCGCCGCCCTGATCTTTGTACTGGCCGCCGCCGCTGCGTCGCTGGATCCTCGCCTGGTTTGGGAACGCCAGGGGATGGACTTATGACCCCCCCGGTTACCGCGGCAAAGCAGGGACTGATCAGTTGTCACTGCTGTGCCCTGGTTTCACCAAACCCGGGTGGCAAAGGTCATCCGCCGGCCGCATGTCCCCGCTGCGGAGCAACACTGCACACCCGCAAGACCAACAGCCTAGCCCGTACTTGGTCCTTGTTGATTGCTGCGTTCATTTTTTATATTCCGGCGAATATTCTACCGATCATGACGTCAACGACACTGATTCACACGCAAAGCGATACGATATTAAGCGGTGTAATATACCTGATAGACACTGGAAACTGGCCAATCGCCGCGGTGATTTTCTTCGCCAGCGTAATGATTCCGGTGATAAAATTGATTGTCCTTACCGGACTTCTTGTTTCGGTGCACAGACGTTCTGCGTGGAAACCCCGTGAACGAACACGACTGTATCGAATCACAGAAGCCATTGGGCGCTGGTCAATGATCGACGTCTACGTTGTAACCATATTAGTGGCACTGGTTCACCTTGGAGCCATAGCCCAAGTCAAGGCCGGCCTGGGCGCCGTTTTTTTCGCAGCCGTGGTCGTCATCTCAATGCTCGCTGCCAGGACATTCGATCCGCGACTGATCTGGGATCAGCAGGAATTACCCAATGAATGAATCCGCTTCTCCCTCTCCAAATCCAGAACTATCCATGGCTGTTATTGAGCAGGGCAACCGGCTGTCGGTCGTATGGATTATTCCACTGATCGCCCTCCTCATCGGTGGCTGGCTGGCCTACAAGACCATTTCCGAGCAAGGTCCCGCCATTACCATAACATTCCAAACAGCGGAGGGTCTTCAAGCAGGAAAAACCAAGATCAAGTACAAGAACGTTGAACTCGGACACGTGAAAACCATCTCACTCAACAAGGACCTATCACAAGTGGTGGTCAGTGCAGAACTAACCAGAGGAACGGAGAAATACCTGACCAACCAAACCCGTTTTTGGGTCGTACGCGCCCACGTTGCTGCGGACCAGGTTTCGGATATCGGGACCCTTTTCTCGGGGGCATACATCGGAATCGACCCGGTTTCGACAGGAAAGCCCACCCAAAACTTTGTCGGTCTAGAGCGACCGCCCGCAGTCACTGCCGACACCCCCGGACGCCACTTTGTACTGCAAGCAAAGTCGCTAGGATCACTCAATGTCGGGTCGCCCGTCTTTTTTCGCAAGATCAAGGTCGGACAGGTTGTCGAAGAGTCCCTGTCAGACGATGGAGAAACCGCCACCATCCAGGTATTCATTCGCGCGCCGCATGATCAGAAAGTGTTGAAAAATTCTCGCTTCTGGAACGCGGGAGGAATCGACTTCACGATTGACGCCAGCGGAATCAAAGTCAACACGGAATCCATTATCACGCTCATGCTCGGCGGCATCTCCTTCGATATACCGCATACGGAGCAACGTGGCAAGATCGCGGACGAAAACCAGATTTTCATGCTGTATGAAAGCCGCGACAACATCAACAAAAAGGTTTTCCAGAAACGGATACGCTGGCTAGTCCACTTCGATGGCTCGGTACGCGGCCTGATACCCGGCGCACCGGTGGAATTCTTGGGACTAAAGATCGGTAAAGTCGTCGATGTACGAATGGAATATCAACCGAAAGAAAGGGAGTTTCGCATTCCGGTCGTCTTGGAAATCGAACCGGAACGAATTATCAGTGGAGACAATATTCCACACGAAGATCAACGCCGGAAATTGATGAACGAACTGGTCAGGAGAGGACTCAGGGCACAGTTAAAATCGGGCAATGTACTCACCGGACAATTGTTTGTCGAAATCGCCATTCACCCGCAAGCCACTCCCGCTGAGATCGACTGGGAATCTCATGACTACCCGGCGTTGCCTACGATTCCCCAACCGCTGGAAGGAATCACCAACAGCGTGGCCCAAATCCTCACCAGATTACAAAAAATCCCCTTCGAACAAATCGGAAAGGATCTCGGGGCAACGGCAAAAGGGGCCAAACAACTGGTTCATTCGGATGAATTGCGTGCGTCAATACGGGCCCTGGAGGCAACGCTGAACGAAACCCAGCAGACCATGCGTTCCATTCATCAGATGGCGGATTACCTGGAACGACACCCTGAAGCCATACTGAAGGGCAAGCAATAGCCTTAGACCCTGTCAGGCGGGCCACACTGTCGGCCAATACCAACCGTTACGCGGTACGACACCAGCCCTTGATGATGGCATGCAGCTGGTCCAGCCCCTCGGTCAGGGCCGCAGGGCCCGGCTGAAGGATATAGGGTGCCTTGATCTCGTACACGCGGTTGTTCTTAACTGCAGGAATTTCTTCCCAACCCGGGCGAGCGGCGACACTTTCCGGCTGGAACTTCTTGCCACACCACGAGCCAATAATGATATCCGGCACACGCCGGATTACTTCCGCAGGATCAGCGATGATTCTGTCTCTGGCCAGAGCGCTGTACGACAGTTCCTGGAAACAATCCTCGCCACCAGCAATCTCGATCAACTCACTGACCCAACGTATACCGCTGATCATCGGATCATCCCATTCCTCGAAATAAACCCGGGGACGGGTGGTCCGGACGGCATTCTCCGCAGAAATCGCCGCGATCTTCATATGGACCTGTTCAATCCAAACCTCGGCTCGCTGACGGGCGTTAACCATCGCCCCCAGCATCACGATCATATCCAGGATTTCCTTCACGGAACGCTGATTGAAAATATGTACGCTAAGACCCTTGCGAACCAGATCAAGAGCAATCCCTGCTTGCAGATCCGAGAAACCGAGAACCAGGTCGGGATCCAGTTCCAGTATCCTGTCTATTTTTGCCGAGGTGAAAGCAGATACCCTAGGCTTTTCACGTCGGGCCTCCGGAGGGCGCACGGTAAAACCGGAAATACCCACAATGCGATCCTGCTCTCCCAGAATATAGAGCATTTCGGTCGTTTCTTCGGTCAGGCAAACAATGCGCTGTGGTGAAGTCGGCGTATATTCCATCTTGGTCGGTCAATGGGCACATGAAGGCAGGCTATTAAAACATCCCTCGGCAACTGTTGACAGCAGCATTCAGGCACGCAATCCCATTCCTGTTGACATCGCTGACGCGATTTTTAGAAAAAGCTCGAAATGCAGGAAGATGGATACCCTCGCCCACAGGATGAGGGAGTACGTCTGGAATAAGTTAAAAAACACCAAAGTCTCACCGATCCGAAACGCCATAAGGGAATTCGGGAATTCGATTATGAACCCCTACCAAAGTAGGGCCGATTGGGTTATCCCCTTGGGCCAATGGAATAAGACTCGGGCTATGGATTCCATGTGCAAAGTCCATCCCAGTTATCAGCATACTGTCAACAACATGCCACATCAGGGTTTCCAATCAACGAGCTTCAATTCCCCGCTACACCGAATAAATTATGCATGTCCACACGGTTGGCTCGTAATTTTTGGCTTAGCCGATATACGGCGTATATTGGGTCGGTGGGCAGGTGAAAAGGACTTCCTTGAAATAGTGACCAGTGTGTAAACTAGCGGACTGATGACCACAGAGGACACATGAAGAAGCAGGGCGAGAAATCTTATGTTCAAGGAGAAAATTTCATGAAACGGAAAGGTATGCAGTCGAAGGCGTTGACCCTCACAACTGCGGCGATGTTATCGGCGGCTGGCCTGATACAGGCGGAAGAAATTGGCGAAGTCAGCACCAAGTTTCGAATGGCTGGGCCGAATGACAAGGTCGTTGTAGAGGCCTTTGATGATCCACGCATTCCTGGGGCAACCTGTTACTTGAGTCGCGCCAAGACCGGAGGTCTGTCTGGCGCCGTGGGTCTGGCGGAAGACACCTCCGATGCCTCGATTGCCTGTCGACAGACCGGACCGATCAAACTGCCAAAAGACATCGCGAATGGGGGTAATGACGGTGAAGAGGTGTTCAAGGAACGGACGTCGATTCTTTTCAAGACCCTACAGGTCGTGCGCTTTTATGACCCTAGACGTCGCGTGATCATTTATCTGACTTACAGCAACCGACTGGTAGATGGCTCACCGAAAAATTCCATTTCAGTTGTACCAATACGAAACTACTAATCATAGAAACCAAGAAGAGACGCCAGATCCCCTATCGTACGTTTGCTGATCGCGCCAAGAGTGTATAGATATGGATCGAGATGAAATGAGCAGGAAGCGGTTCATTTACGTAATGACGAATAACTCCATGCCTGGGTTAGTGAAAATCTGTATGACCACGCAACACTCAGAAATCCGTGCATCGGCTTTGAGCTTAGCGGGGTGCCCATCCCTGACCCCCAACGGGGTTACGGGAACTCTAACGTTCGTTGATACTATGGCCAATGCCAGCCATTGATATTTACCATTTTCAGTAATGGCAAAACATAGCTCAACTTAACGGGGCAGTTTACAGCCTGAGCAAATTCCTACCCAATCCTGCGCGCCCGTACGGTACGTCCTTTTACTTTACCTTCAGCAAAATAATCCAGTACCGGATGCAGAGCATCACGTTCGACAGCGAAATAACTGACGCGATCAAAAATATCAATTTTACCAATCTGTGAGAAAGACAAGCCAGCATCTCCGGTCAATGCCCCTAAAATATCACCGGGGCGAATTTTGGCCTTTCGACCTGCATCCAATTGAATGGTGATCATTGGTGATTGCATGAAGAAATTTGCATCGCGTTTTAATCTATTTAGATCTCCTACGGTAGCAGGCTTGCTTTGAAATGACTCAATACCAGAAACACGTAACTGTTCAGACTTGGTGTAAAGACTTAAAGCGATCCCTTTTTCACCGGCTCGACCTGTACGCCCAATACGATGGACATAAATTTCAGGATCATGAGGCAACTCAAAATTAATCACCGCTTCTAATGATTTAATATCTAATCCCCGCGCCGCCACATCCGTAGCAACTAGAACAGAACAACTATGATTAGCAAACCGGAGTAAGATTTGATCACGATCACGTTGTTCTAAATCACCATGAATCGCTAACGCTTGAATATTCTTATCACGTAGAAATTGAGTGGGATCCCCGGGTACCGAGCTCG
>JGI24920J38491_100497_pt1 | contig 43905 bp, 63 predicted proteins | sample LinPFosmplate8_FD_38491 | JGI IMG/M metagenome (IMG submission 38491)
GTCGACTCTAGAGGATCCCACGCTTAGAATGACGTTTGGGTCAGATGATTCTAAAAAACTGAACCGTGATATTTTTGAAACAATATACCACGCGTCTCTCGAATCATCGTGTGAGCTTGCTGAAATGTATGGGACATACGAAACGTTTAAGGGGTCACCGTTCAGTAAAGGTATTCTCCAATTCGATATGTGGGATCGCGAACCACAATTCAGTGGTCGATACGATTGGAATGCTATGCGTAAACTCGTTAAAAAAGGTACGAGAAACAGTCTCTTACTCGCACCTATGCCTACAGCCTCGACGTCCCAGATTTTAGGGAACAACGAGTGTTTCGAACCATATACAACAAATATTTATTTGAGAAGAACCCTCGCGGGTGAATTCGTCGTCGTAAACAAACATTTGGTGAACGATTTAAAGAAAATCGGGCTCTGGTCAAAAGAAATGAAAGATCTCATGGTTAAGGCAAACGGGTCCGTTCAAAACATTATTGATATTCCCGATGATCTCAAAGAACTATATAAAACGGTATGGGAAATGAGTCAGAAAACAATTATCGATATGGCGGCGGATAGAGGTGTATATATAGACCAAAGTCAAAGTATGAACTTATTCGTCGAGAGTCCGACGGTTTCAAAACTTTCGTCTATGCACATGTACGCGTGGAAACAGGGTTTGAAAACAGGTATGTATTACCTTAGAAGTAAAGCAAAATCGCGCCCGATCCAGTTTAGTTTAGAAGCGGAGTGTTCTATGTGTTCTGCGTAAATAATTTTTTATTCATCCTGTACCTCATCATCATATACGAAACATGTATCTCTATGATTTTGAGTCTTAACCAGTTCATTACTTTATGGTATATAAAATATCAGACTATATAAATGTTAAAACGATCGAGACAAAATAATAATAGTAACAGTAATACAACATCAACCGCAACGTCTAAAAAAACAAAAACTTATGGAAACAGTTTTTTCAAGAGAATAAATGAACATTTCAATGTAAACAATATGATGAAACAATTGGGATATACTAAACCTAAAAAACCCAGAAAACAAAGTACTCCAAAAAAATCGCCCAATAAGTAATCTCAGTATATAGAAATGGGTATCAGTAATTTCGTGAATGTAAATAATATTGGTATAACAAGCGTACGGTCAAAAAAACAGGGTGAACTAGCGGATTTAATAGTTGAACAAATTAGAATACAAAGTTATATTAGTAAATTGGCAAAAATACAAAAAAAACTTACCAATTTATACAGGTCCGTAAAAGTTAATAAAACTAATTTTGATAAACTTACGAGTCAACAAAGAACTAAAAGATATAATAACGCGACTAAAATGTTAAACGATTTAGAAAACCAACGTAATGAAGTTAAAAAAACTATTAATAATTTAATGAAAGAATTAAAGAAAATAAAAAATAAAACTAAAAAAATAAGAAGTGAGATTCGTTATTATAGTACTTAAAGTTTACAGTACATATACATTTATAGAATAATGGCAAAGTTTATAAACGCTAAAGATACCCTGAAAATTGCCAACTACGATGGTCGAAAGATTTCGTTATGTAATAACGAAGATAAACCAATGAAAATCATTTTTCCACGCATGTACATGCCGTTCGGTATTTCTGGGTTTACACCCGAAGTTGGACCGACAAAGTATAACATTGACTTTGCTATGAAAGGATGGGATGAAGATGGAAACTTTGTTAAGAAGTTCTACGAGTGTATGCGTGAAGTTGAAAATAAAGTTATTCAGACCGTTTCCGACCAAAGTGAAGACATTTTTGGTAAACAAATGAGTGTTGATGAATTAAAACCAATGTTTTTCTCCAATATCAAGGAATCACCCGATCGTGAACCAAAGTTTCGCGTTAAAGTTGATTCTACTATTGATGATAAGGTTAAACCACACGTTTACGATGAAGAAAAGAAACCTTTGTACGATGAAATTAAAAACGGTCTATACTCGAGAAATTCAGGGACGGCTATTGTTGAAATGGTGAGTGTCTACTTCTTGAATAAAAAGTTCGGGGTTTCTTGGAAACTTAACTCGCTCGTGGTTTATGAGCCACAGAGACTTAAGGGGTTCCAATTTGTTTTATAATTTTTCATTTAGTATCAACATTTGATAAATGGCCTGTGCCTCTTTGAGGAGTTTGCCTTTTATCATGATGTATGATTTTGGGTCTAAACCCATTTTAATTTTAGCGATCCGTATGGATTCATTCCACTTAGCGAGTGTCATTGTTATTACTTACTCTATTACAACATTTTCTTAACAAGTGTTTTATATTTTTTTGTACCCTCTTTTGGTTGGAGACCAAACCCTTTCTTTTTTGGTTTGAAAACTTTAACGAGTGCCTTTTTACCCTCTCTTTTCATGCGTTTGAGAGCAGATTCTCTCGCTGCTTTACTAACGATCGAACCGTATTTATCTTGGATGAGATCCTTCTTTTCGAGACCACCAGTTGTTTTAAGCGCAGTTCCGTGAAACACTTCAGCTCTTGATCCGAATGTTTGCATTTATTATACCCTGACATTTTTTTAATCTTCAAAATCTTGTAATTTTGAACATTAAAATGATTAAATAATTTGTATTTTATTTCGAAATTACTTGACTAATTATAGCGGCAATTTCTGTTAATATAACTGTATGATGGGTCATGACTAGGGCCTTCGCGCGTTGTGTTTTTGGTGAAAAGTCACCGTAACCGACTGTACTCATCGTCATGAGTGAAAAATAATACGGATCGAGAGGATCGTCTGTAAACCCAAAATCGTCTTTCATTTTAGAGTACATATAACCATATACCAATGTAATAATAAGTGTGACAGATATTGTGCTGTATAAAACAGTCTTGTTCATTTATCATGACTCATCATAATAATCGTCGTCCGAATCTGTTTCTATAGTACACTCTGGTCTTATTAATTCTTTTTTCTTACGGGTTTTTTTAGGTGGTGGATCATCGATACCGTGTTCCCTGTGGTATATGACCTTGTCCCAAAAATCACGCATTATAGGCATGTACTTAGCAAACCAGTCTCGGTCGCGTTTTACGTTTGTTACTATAAATTCACTTGGTTTTGGCCAAGTCAATGCTTCTGGTTTATACTGAATAAAATCAGCCTCCTCTAAGTCTAAAATGTCCATACACAATTGTAATTGTGGCATGTAATGTTCGGGTACACTATCATCTATTGCTCGCATCATTGGACACTTTATTTCAACTAACTTACCTGATTCACTCACACCGTCCGGACTTCCGCCTAAAAACGAATAATTTGGGTGAGGACATAGTCCTAATTCATGAACAACTTCGTTATGTCTTTGTTCATAAAGTATACGTGCCTCGTCTTCGTATTTTTCACCATGCCTGGTTGCTTCATTACCTGTAAATACGGGTCCTTTACCGCATTTTTTTAGGAGAAGTTGGTGTGGTGTTTCATATTTATTAACACCTATAGCCGACGCAGCATCACTCGCTGTAAGCATACCCATTCGAAGGTCTAACCATTCTTGTGATTTTTGAGGCGCATACTCAAAATCTAACCATTTTTGTACATTTGGGTGCATATTATTAAGTTACTTACTCTGATAACTTTTAAGCCTTTTCTTCGTCACGTGCAACACGCAATCGTTCACGTAAAACACGTACTGTACCCATGCACGCAATGTTCCTATGTATACATTCATCGATAAGGTCTTGCTTTTTCATGTGTGATAATTTTGGTCTATTTATAACTTCTTTTTTTTCATAAACACCCATACGAGAAGTTAGGGTTCTTTTTACAGTAACTGTTTCTTCATCCGAAGATGAATTTAATTCAGAAACATTGTCTTTTAATTTGTTACACGTTGGTGATGATGGTGGCGAATCATCTAATCGATCGACCCAAAAAAGGATTTTTATACCAATAACTATACCCACTAAACCACCGGCAATAATTAAACAAGGTTTTAACATTTTATAGATAATATTATACCTTATTTTTTAAGTACCATTACATTGGTGGAGGTAAAGGTGGACCCGGTGGAGGCGGAGGGCATCCAATATATACAGAAGGACTCTTTGGTGGAGGACCCGGTGGTGGTGGTGGTGGGTAAAAAAACCTTTTAGCAGCGTGTTGTTCAGCTTGTTTTTTATTTTTAGCGTGCCCTCTACCCAAAAACATATTATTTACATACACGTCTATACAGAAAATACCATTTTCATGAGACACGACTCTATATTCAGGTAAATTAAAGTTGTTTGTTTGAGAATATCTCATAAGATGGTCTTTAAAATTGTCATCTACCATTATAGAATTCAAGTTAACATATTCCGGGTTAGTATATATATTCAATATGAACTGTTTTGCGTGAAGTAAACCGAGATCCATGTATATGGCACCAACAACTGATTCAAAAACATCTTCAAGAATCTTAGGATTCTTATTCCATTGATTACGCATACCCTTTTCATCCATTTGAACCCATTTATAAAGTTCAAGTTTAGTTGCAATATTTGCAAGTGTTTCACCTCTCACCAGTTTTGTACGAGCTTTTGTAAGAAACCCTTCTTGTTTATTCTCATACCTATCAAACAGGTATTTAGTTATAACAAATCCTAACACGGAATCACCAATAAACTCTAAAGTTTCGAACGATCCATCTAAATTTTCGTTTTCTTTTAACGCAGATTTATGTGTAAATGCTTTTTGGTACAAATCTATATTAGATATCTTTGTACCAACAAGGTTTTCTATAGACAACCTGTCTATAATCATGTTTTTATATTATATGTTTATATTTTTTAAGTTAGTTTTTGTGTGACTTAAGTTACTTTTTCTCACTTTCTACGCGGGTGTAATGTGGACTCAGATACTTTTGCAAATTCAAAAACGTGATTTGTACATCGTCTGGTGGTTTGAGAAGACTCTTAAGTTTATCGTCGAGCATGAGAAGACGTCCGTTATCCGGATGTTTCAAATTATTCTCGGTTACGTACTTGTTAATAGAACGAGTAACAGTGCTTCGAGACACAAGCTCTCCTTCTGGGAGATCCAAAAAACTACGAAGTTCTTCGGAGATGGCTTGTTTACGATTAAACCCATTGTTCAAGGCACGAGCGGCGGCCTTTTCACCATTTGGATCATCTTGTTTCGTCTTGATCTTTCTAACGATTTTAGAAAGTGATTTGATATCAGAACGCAAGGCAGTAATTTCTTCGAGGACAGTTTCAATGGACATTTTATATACTGTATATATTACATATATCTTTAAGTACGTTTCCTGTATACAATTATTGTACTAAAAATAACAAGTATTGTAGCGATTATAAGGGATGTCTTAAAAAAACCTCCCATATCAATTTCAACTGGGAAATTGAAATGACCGTACGAGTAAGGTTGTCTAGATTCAGTACCAATACATTGACCAGGGCACCCACCATCACAACACCCCGATTTACATGGTATTATGTACCCATTTTTACGAATACCACACCTTTGTTGTGCAAGTGGGTTAGATGTACCAACGTCAGCATAACATCTACACTCGCCAAATATCTCATCACATTTATTATTTTCGTGCTGACAGTCCATATTATTATATACACAATATAATAATGGTAACTAAGAAACCAGCTGTGAAGAATAAACCTTTGAAAAATGGAGATAATTTACCAACAAAGATTGTTAAAACGTTACCTAAAAATTACTATTATTTATTTAACGATTTTTCGAAAAAAATATTAGATGATTGGGTAAAGAAAAAAGTGTGTTTTGGTGATAAAACGCTTTATAAATACATTTCTGAATACTCCAGAGAAAACGTGAAAAAGTTCAGAGCTCGTGTACACAAACTCTACCCAAACGAAACGTTCGAAGAAGCTGCAAAGGTACTCGTCACGGAATCGATACGTCCGTTATTACATGATATAATAGACGATTTAACGAAGTTTTTGAAACCAATGGGTGATTTGATCATTAGTGGTGGTGAAGCTGTAAATTTTCATTTAAATCAAAATGATAGAGTAATAACATCGGATATTGATACAAAATTTGTACCTAAAATGAAACCCGATGATAAGTATTTTGGTAAATTACAAGCCGTTAAACTTTTACTTTGGAATAAATTGGGTGAGATAGCACAACGTGATAATTATAAAATTATAGATACAGTTCTTAAAGAAACAGGTCAATATTTTACGAATAAAGATATTAACAATTATAACTTAGATGATGCGGCATACAGAACAAATTGGGCTTATAAAGTTGCAAAGTATATCGGTCTATCAGGCGCTACTAGTAAAGGGTCTAAGGGATACCACGTCACGCGAAGGTACTCGTTAATGCCTAAACGTAAAAACGTAAAAAATGCGTCTAATATACTCATAGATGTTGAATTATTCACATTAGATATGAAGTTTCGATTGGTTAATACGAAAACCGGTAAACTCGAAGATAAAAATTTTGGAGGTATTCTTGACATTGCATTTATGCGTCCAAAACAACTTGGTTATAACGTCGCAAAAGCAAATTTTAGAGGTGGTACTAACATGTCATTTACAAATCAAAATAGGAACTTTTCTTATATAAAAAAGTATAAATATCTTAGTATACCGACAAAGCATTATCTCATAGAAGACATATATACCATGCAAAAGATGGGTCTTAGACCGGGTAAAATCGAAAAGGATAGGAAACGCATGCTTGCATTGGGTAGATTGATGGTGAAAAAGAGGATTTTAAGTACAGATTCTATGGATACGATTGCGAAAAAGGTTGGTATCAAATTCGGTAAACCTGCTCACACATTCCGAAAATATACAAAAGTGGGACCAAGTGTAATGAAAAGGGCATCCGAAGTTAAACCAAAAAAGTACCATTTATCAACAACAACACCTTCTAAACCAAAATTGAGTAAAGATCTATTTTATGGATTAAAAGCAAACCATAATGAAATGAAAACACCACCGAACTATTTACGAACTCAATCTAATCATATTTTTAACCTCGAAAAAATGAAATGGAGACCTAACCCAAACCAAAACTATGTACGTAACGAAATGAATTTCAGGCCAACTAAACCAAAACCTTTACCATCGAGGATAAATAATGTACGAATGGAGGAAACATTATACGGATTCAAACCAACACGTGACCAATGGGTACCTAAACCAATTCTAGAAGGATCTGCAATGATACCATTTATTGGTTTAAAGAAATGAGACCAATGTAATATATAAATGATTTATAACACCCCAACTAAAGATGAAGATGGTATGTACCATGTTAAGGCAGTCAATGATGACAATAAAAGATGTTTCGTACAGCTCTCAAATGTCGTAGTATCAGATGTAGATGTAGACTCTGGTGAAGTATCATTTGATGTAACGAGTGAAGATAACCAGGCGAAGCTCGCGGCCATTCATGAGTCCAATACGAATGCCGCAGTGGAAAATAGTAAAGAGTGGTTCGGTAAACAGCTTTCGGATAAGACTATACATGGTGCTTACACGAGAGAAGGTGACATTTCCACGGATAAAATTGAAGCGACTCGTATTTTCGATTCGGAAAAACAGGCGGTTGATTTTGAAAAACTTGTATCAGGAATGACGTGTTCCATTTTTGTAGAATTTTCAGGGATTTGGTTTGCTAAAAAGGCATTCGGTCCAACGTGGAATCTTGTTCAGGTTAAAATTCATGAAGAAGAAATTACCCCAGAACCAACCGAACCGGAAATTGAAGCATACCCAGACCAATACATGTTTGAAGATGACATCTCAAAATAAAATAAATTTATTTAGTATATATAAAGATGAAGTTTAATAGAATTTCGCCACAGAAAATTGTTCTCGCCATTGTTATCGCCGCTGTAATTTTTATGATCTATACACAACCAAGATCTACATATACATCGACGGAACAAGGCTCTCCAGTCGGTGCCTCGCCAGAAGTCAAAAATGGACCAGCTAAATGTGAAATGAAAGCGGGTACAGGCTTGGCCTCCTCTCTCCTCCCAAAAGAAGTTGCGTCGCAAGAAGATTTTGGTGAATTTGCACCAGAAGATGTTCTCGCCGGACAAAACTTTCTCGAACCACGTGCCCAAATCGGTTTCCCAGAAACCGTTGGTGGTGCCCTTAGAAACGCGAACCAACAAGTTCGTGCCGATCCACCAAACGCAAAGGAACCATTCGTTTGGAACAACTCCACGATCGCACCAGATGGTATGCGACGCCCATTGTGCTAATTACATATTTAAAGAAAATGCACATGTAGATTATATTACAAATAACAATGTCTGAAAACCCTTCAGAAGAACTTTCAAGCAGCGTCTCTAAATTGGTTGAACTCAACAAGCAAATTACAGAAGCCCGAGACGATATTAAAATTCTAGTACAGGCCGAAAAGTCACTTAAAATGCAAGTTAAAAAACTTATGACAGATAACGGATTAGATGTCATAAACCTTAAAAAGGGTAAAATTTCAGTTAAGAAAAGTTCCAGGAAACAAGGTTTAAATAAAACCTCAGTCAAGGATGGTCTCACAACATATTTCGAAGGGAATGAAGATCGTGCAGAAAGTTGCTTAAAGGTTATACTAGAAAGTTTACCAACAAAGGAATCAACCGCACTCTCGTTAACAGGGATCAAAGATAAAAAACAAGAATAAATATAAATATGGTTTGGAGTCAGTACGTATACGACGCTTTTAACGGTAACGAAGCTGATTATAGTGATAATGAAAACGAAATACAGGATAATGAACCTTTACATATAAACGATTGGGAAGAGTATCACCATGAACATCTTCGTTATATGTGGGGGATACTTCAACAGTATCTATACGATGCAGCAATGTCACATCGTATTTTAAAATTTGCAAATTATGACGAATTTGTCGAATTTTGCTTTTATAACTCAGAATAAGGGTCTTAGATTAAATTGTAATTATAACATATACAAACATGATACCAGATATCACATCCCAAAAAGTCGTACTTCCAGCCTCTCTTTTTTTAGCGCTCAGTCCAGGCATTCTTCTCAGAACAAATGGTTCAAAAATTGCGTTCAGAGACGGTCTCACAGGCCAAACCGCGGTTCTCTTTCATGCTCTCGTGTTCTTCCTCGCATTTTCTCTCATTTCCAAGGCAATGGGTCTCGTTCTTACGAAGACGGACCTTATTGTGACGACAATGCTCTTTGTTCTACTCAGTCCAGGTATTCTCTTGAGTATTCCACCAGGGTCCAAGGGTCTCTTCATGTCCGGTCAAACAAGTATGTCTTCGGCCGTTGTACACACAGTCGTGTTCGCACTCGTGTTCGCTCTTTTAAGAAAGCAATTTCCTCAATACTATTAAGTGATCGTAAAGAGATGGAATATCTTGTTATAGGCCCAGGTGCTATGGGAGGGTTTTCTATGTTAGGATACCTAAAAACAATTGAAAATTCATTAGATAATATAAAAGAATACTCTGGTGCATCAGCCGGTGCTATAATAGTTGTATTTTTAGCTCTCGGATTTACGATAGACGAAATATTATATAAATTATCTGAATTACAGGGTAAAAATTTAGTTAAACTCAATTTAAAGTGTTTTATGAACAAATACGGCTTAGTTGATTTAGAACCTATACGCCACAAGTTTATAGACATTTTCGAATCAGACCCGACATTTTCAGAAATAGATAAAAAAATATACATTTCTGCATTTTGTGTAAATACATCAAAAACAGTTTATTTCTCTAAAGATTCACACCCCGATATGAAAGTTATAGATGCGATTTGTATGAGTATAGCAGTTCCTTTTATATTTTCATCGTATAGATACCAAGGTTTAATCTACGTAGATGGAGGTACCGTAGAAACTCTACCTTCGGCACCGTTTCTACATAAACGAGGTGAAAAGATCCTTTGTATTCGTATGAAAATGGAATCGGAATTTATAGAAGATATAAAGAGTCCCAAACAGTTTGCGGAAGCACTGATATCATCTACACTCAATAATAGACAGGAGAATGTATTAAAAAATTGTAAAGTTGTCGATATAGATGTTGGACAGGCCGATGTTTTTGATTTCAACATGACATACGAAGAAAAAATGAGACTTTATCTGAAAGGGATGCAAGTATAGTAATAATTATTGTTATAAACTTTTTTGTTGGTTTATAACAATATGGACGCGTGCGATCCAGGAATAGATTTTAAAAACCTTAAATCGTTGATCAAACAGAACACGGGACAGGAATTGAAATTGACGAGGAAACAAATATGTAACGTATACTCTACAACCCAGGATGGTAAATTACCTTTACCACCTCTTATTTTAAGCTCGGATAGAACATTTCTATTAGATAGAAAATCACCGTTGACACGTGTAGATTTTGATAAACTTTTTAATTCTACTACAAAAGTTGCGTCTATACGTCGAATTGCTAAAAAAGTGGGTGTATCGCGACATGCCGATACTAAACTCACTAAACAGGAATTGATTGGTATAATTGGTAGACGTTTACATTCAATGAATATATTAGAACCAGTTAAACTTAGATCCTTACAATCTAAAAAGATTAAGAAGTTTAATGTAAATACGTCTACTAATAATAACGTACGATTTGGTAATGATGTTAATAGAATAAATAACGTTAGTGTAAGACGTGAAAATAATAATCGAAATACCCAAAACGTTAGTGTAAAACGTGAAAATAATACTCAAAATACCCAAAACGGTATCACGCGACCTACCCGTGAAAAACAAGAAAATAATACAAGGAGTAAAACAAATATTTATAATAATTCAAAACTCGTTAACAAGGGTCGAATATCTTTATACGAAAAGTATCACGGTAAAAGTGGTCGTGGTAGTACTACGTTATCTAATAGCGAGTTAGCTGCTTATAAGGCCGATAGACGTAAGTTTTACCAAAACGAGCCAGAAAATGCATACACTAAGTTACGCGCACAAGGTAAAATTGAAATAGGATATACGGATTTTAAAAGGTTATTCATACGAGGTAAGGATAAATATGTAGGAAATGTAACCGCGGGTAACGCAACCGAAATAGAAGGTAACGATAACGTTGGTATAGAGAGACCATCACGAAAAGGTACACTCCATTTAAGCAAACCCACAATTGAACCTATTGGAGGAAACAGTTTACCTCCTACCAAAGAAAATAGACAAAAATTGGTTAACAATAAACAGGATCCTATATCGTTATGGTTAAACAGAAATTCCCAAAAAAATGGGTTCGGTAACCTTTATAATAACCCTGCAGCTAAGAATGTAATTAACGAGGTGCGTGAAAAATACGTAACATCAGGTAACAGTAAAACTGGTGATATTTCACGGATATTGTCGACCTTAAGGGGTAAAAATCCTAAAATGGTTATTCGAGGTCAAAATACAAAAGTTAATACAAATCTTAAAAAACTCAGAAATTTCCTCCAAAACAAAAATATCAATAATGGTCGAAAAGCCTTATACGAAGGTAAAGTAAGAAACGGGTCAAACGTTGATGCGGTTATAAATATGATTAAACAACAATTGGAAAAGTCTAATACTAACATTAGTAACACTAATAGTAGTAATACTATTCTAAATAAACCAGTAAATGTACCAAACGTACCAAATAAACCAGTAAATGTACCAAACGTACCAAATAAACCAGTAAATGTACCAAACGTACCAAAATCCAAACTCAATACTAACAGAAACACAATAACGAACTATCTTAAAAACAAAAATGTGAGTAATAATTCCAAAACTACTTATTTGAAAATGTTGAATAACGGTACAAATGTTAATAAAGTTAAAAAACAAATAGAAACTGATATAACACAACAAAGAAAATCTACTGAAAATGTGATCGCGTTCAATACATATCTGGAAAACAAAAATGTTAATAAAAACGCGTACCGTAACCGTTTGAAGAAGGGTGAGCCAATAGAAAATCTTAAATCTGAAATAGGAACTCTAGTAACCCAAAAAAGGCAGAAAGAAGCTAATAAAAACGCACTCACACAATTTCTTAACAATAAAAATGTACCCAATAAAAATACGTATTTTGCGAATTTGAATAGGGGTAAACCCATAGTGGAAATTAAGAAATCTATAATGAATAAACAAACTGAAATAAAAAATAAAGAGGAAATGAATAAAAGAGTTCAAGAAATAAGTGTACTCTTAAACAGTAACAGTAATCTCAAAAATAACGCTAACGTAAAGGCTATTCTTAACAATTACGCAACCGGTAGAAAACAAAAAATTAAGGGTTTCTTATACAATACAAACGGTAACGTCATGTATAAAAATATAAATTCGGTTAAAAGTGCCATAAATACCATGAAAAGGCAATTAGCATTGAGAAATGAAATTGAAGCGAAAAAGACTAACATTAACATGTACGTTAACTCTAAAGGTTTGAAAAACCCTAAGAAGGTTAAAAAAGGAGCGCTTGCTCAAATCAATCAAGGTGTGAATGTAAATACTGTTAAATCAGGTATTAACACAGTAGCTAACAATGAAAAAGCTGCTAACGAGGCGGCCGAAGCGAAAAGAATAAAAGCTGAAGAAGCGGCCGAAGCGAAAAGAATAAAAGCTGAAGAAGCGGCCGAAGCGAAAAGAATAAAGAACGAAGAAGCGGCTGAATCGAAAAGAATAAAGAACGAAGAAGCAGCCACCGAAGCGCAGAGAAAAAGGAATGAAGAAGAACAAAAAAAACAAGAGGCTCGAAATGAGAAAGCGCGACAACGAAATGAGTTACAACAATTTATTAATAGTGAAAATTCAAATAACAGAGTTAAAATGAACACGACTAAAAAGGCCGAGTTTCTTAAAAGTTTCAATACGGGTGCACCACTTGGTGTAGTAAAAGGTAAAGTATCTCAATACTTCGCGAATAGGAAAAATTCGAAAAGTAAAGAAAATAATAGGAAACAAAAAAGAACCACTCTAAAACAAATACTTAATAGTAAAAACAGTAACGCAAACATTAAATTAAATAACGCGACGAAAGATAAACATCTTACGGCATTCAACAGTGGTGGTAACTTTAACCGTGTAAAAGCTAACGCGATTAAGAGTATCCAAAATAAACAAACTGCTAAGAAACAAAGACTCGCCGAGGAAGAAAAATTAAAAGCACAAAAGGAAAATAAACAACGTAAACTCCAAATTTTAACTCAAATACTTAACAGTAAGAATGGTAACGCGAATATCAAGTTAAATAACGCGAGAAAGGCTAATTACCTTCAACAGTTTAACAAAAATCCAAACACGTTCAATATTATAAAAGGAAAAATTACTAAGGAAATTACAAATAAAGTCACTGCAAAAACAAAGAAAGCAGCCGAGGCAGATAAAAAGAGAGCGGAACGCCAAAAATTGGAACAGTTACTCAAAACATCGAATTCTATTAACACGACGTATTATATCGGATTATTCAATAAGGGTCAAAGTTATAACGCCGTTAAACAACAAATCGATAATAAATTAGCTAATATCAAAAGTAGAAAAAATGCTGCAAATGAACTCAAAAAGCAACAAGAAAATGCAAAGAAGGCAGCTGAAGAAGCTAAACGAAAGGAAGAAGAAGCTAGACGTAAAGCGATGGAAAACCAAATGTATCTTAACGAGCAAAGTCAATTAGAAGCACAAAAAGCCGCTAACAATGCTCGGAAGGCAAAAGAAGAAGCAGCTCGAAAAGTTGAGGAAGCAAAGAAAATGAAACAGGAAAAACGTGTTCAAGACAAAAAGGTTATACAATCAATGATTCAAAAGGCGGGTGGAATTTCCATTAACGGACCCGCATATTTATCGAAATTAAACGCGAATACGTATAACTTCAACTCGATTAAAAAGGCATTGATAGCAAATATTAAAACCAAGAAAAATGCAAAAAAAGCAGTTAATATCACAAAACAAAAGGAAAATGCGGCGAAGCAAAATATAGTTCGTAAAAATTTAGAATTACGAAAAGGCCTCGAACGAAAAGTTCAAAGGGCACAGTTTAAAAACGATTCGAATAAAAGAAAATTATTTAATCAGATCAAAAATACTAAATCCATGACCGCAAAAGAATTACAACCAATAATAAACAAGGCGATCAAGGAATTGTCATTAAACGGAAACCTAAACGAAACGGAAAATAAAAAGAAACGACAGGAAGTTAAAAAACAACTCGCTTCGTATATCGCCAAAACATACCCAAATATGTCGAAGGCTGATCGTGGGAAATATATTCAACGAGCTAACCTTACACAGTGGAGAAAAGGATTCCTTACTGGAAGTCAAGGTATGGGTGCGAATCAAGCATTAGAAAGAATTAAGGGTAACATAAAGAGAAACATGAACGCTAAAAAGGCACAACAAAAACCGCCTCCACCACCAAAAAATAAACCGCCTCCGCCACAAATAAATAAAAAGGCAAACCTTAAGAAGTTGGTTAACAATACCTTGAAAGGTCGCGCGGGTAAAAACGCATCTCGTCTTAAGAAAAATATAAATGAAGGAGTCTCCGAAATGACAGTCAAGACACGACTCGCACAATTAAATAAACAGACCAAGTACCAAACAAAATAAAAATATCATATTAATATAAATGACGACTTTGGATCCTTCAGATGATCAACAATACTCGAAAGCTCAAAGAATAACATTACTTGTTTCGTGTATATGCACTTGTTTGTTATTTACTAATAGTCTCGGAACTTTGATTCCGTGTGGACTTTCATCTTGTGCATCCACCATCGCACTTATAATGGATAGTGGATACCTTGGTTGAATAAAAATATCAGGTTAGTATAAATGTCATCTTGGAGCCCATTCGATGATGAAAGATATACAGTGTCTCAGCAATTAATTTTAATGGTTTGTTCAATTATAAACTGTGCACTTTTTGGTATTATACCAGTTGTTATGGTGCCGTGTGGAATTTTATCTTGCGCATCATCCGTCGCACTTATAATAGATAAGAGTAACGCAAATAAAAAGTAATATAAAAAAATAATCTAATCAATAATAAAACATGCAAAGAGTTTTGGTAAATTACCCACGTTTTATTAGTGATAACAATAAAATTAAAATTTCTAAAACAAAACGTGTCAAACCTCTATCTCGGTCTTTGGTGATCTCTAATTCTGTTATAAAAAAACCGGATTTATCCGACCCCGTTTTGCGAGCTAAACTCGCAAAAGGTATGGGACATAACTACTATGGTGAACCGGCGTGGCCAAATGATTTACTATACATGTTTCCAGTTGTTATATTAGCCACCATAGCGTTGTCCATTTCACTTGCTGTTATGGAACCAACGCCTTTGGGTGAACCAGCAGACCCATTTGCTACACCACTGGAAATATTGCCAGAGTGGTACTTTTTCCCTACTTTTAACGCATTGAGAGTTATTCCTAATAAATTAATCGGTGTTTTGTCTATGGCAGCAGTTCCTATCGGTTTAGCTACCGTTCCATTTATTGAATCTATCAATAAGTTCCAAAACCCGTTTAGAAGACCAGTTGCCACAACAGTCTTTTTAATTGGTACTTTCTATGCAATATGGATGGGTATAGGTGCAACCATGCCTATCGACGAAGCCATATCTCTTGGTATATTCTAAAAAATAACAATTTAAAGGAAATAATCTATTCAATAATAAAACATGCACAGAGGTTTATCATCAGTTATGATAAACTACGCGCGTTCTATTAGTGATGAAAAGAAAGCAAAAACTATCGTTAAGGGGAACAAATCAGGGGAAATTACCGGAAGTAGTGATGATATGCATGAAAAACTAGTCTATAAATGCGGTTTAAAAAGGCGTCAAGTATGGGACGCGAATTCAAAATCCTGGTATACGAAAGTCTATTATGTAGACGGAACGAGTTATAATCCCGTTTTGTTTCATGATGGTAAGCTTGATAAGAACCCATTTTTTAAAGATTAAGGAAACCCTGTTTCTATCCATGTTTCGAGACCATCTGGTTTTACATGTTTATTTCTGAAAATAACATCGCAATTAGAATGGTGTAATATTTCCTCCATAATTGGTTCCTCTTTGCCATTATCAAGTAAACTATGAACGGTTAAATAATATGTATATGTACACGGGTCTATCAATGCAGAAGATGCACTTAAACATACCGCGATCTTTTTTGTTGTTTCATAATCGTCATTAAACATTAACCTTTGAAACCATCTTTTTTCTCTAAATTTTGGAACAAAATTATAATCACCTATTTTTGGTTCTATAACACACTTCTGTTTCTTATTTTCCGATGGATCTACACTCATATTAATACTACTTCCCATTGCACCTATACCACATCCAGTTAATTTACTGCATCTTCCTTCCACCGTCACTCTTAACTTTCTATCTGACATATTTACAAATAAAATACTTGTTGGTGTCGTGTGTTTCATTTTAGATTTCATACTCCGTCTTATTAAATTACATTTACCTAATCTAATAAGTTTAGGAAATCTAGGTATTATACCTAAACACCCATTTTTAAAAGAAAAATATGGAAATTCAGCTGCATAATATTCTTTCAGAAATTCGTGGAGATGTGGTTCATACTCGGAATCAATAAATTTTCGCAATACCATATTACTTACATATAAGAAAAAAAAGTTAAAGAAAAAAATCACTATTTAATTAAGTATGGACACGTGTTCTGTATGCTGTGAAAATTTCAATAAAACAACTCGTAAAAAAGTGACGTGTCCGTTTTGTGAGTACAAATCGTGTAAAGAGTGTACACAAACTTATTTACTGTCATCCTCAGAAAACGCGCATTGTATGAAATGTAAACACGAACTAAACAGGTCTTTTATAGATTCGTTTTGTACGAAAAGGTTTAGAAACTGTGAATATAAAAAACATAGGGAAAATGTACTTTTCGAACGAGAATTAATAAAAATGCCAGAAACACAACCAAAAGTTGAACGTATATTACGTGCACGTGAAATAAGAAGAGAATATTACATTGTTCAAGATTCATTGGCAAATGTTAGAAGTGATAGAAGAGATGCAGAACTATTAGAATACCCAATAGATGTGTATAATGAATTAGAAACCGATTTGTATTTGAAAATAGATGAATTGATTTTAGAGATGAATACCTTAAATTTAGAATACACCGACCCGAAAGAAAATTTAATAAGAAAATTTGTTAGAATGTGTCCATCTGAAGAGTGTAGAGGATTTATAAATGAAAATTGGAAATGTGGTTTGTGTAAACAGCAGTTCTGTAAACAGTGTAATGAAAAAATGGATGAAGGACATGTGTGTGACCCAGAAACCGTAAAGACGATGAACATAATAAATAAAGATACACGGCCGTGTCCAAGTTGTGGAACAATGATATATAAAATAGACGGGTGTTCTCAAATGTGGTGTACGAGTTGTAGCACAGCATTCGATTGGAGAACCGGTAAGTTATCAACAGGGCGTATACATAATCCACATTTTTTCGAATTTCAAAAAAGATCACGTGAACATGCGGATATACCTTGTGGTGGTAGACCAACGATTAGTGAATTAGGTGATAAAAATGCATCGTATGAAATTATAGATATAGCGGTAATACTCCATAAACTTGATACAGATATATTGTATAAATATTCAAATGTACAAGACGAAGATAACGGTTATTTACGAATATCGTATTTGTTAAAAAATATAGACGAACACGAATTCAAAAGTGAAATACAAAAACGCGATAAACAAAAAGATAAATTACAGGATATAAGAGATATTTTAGAAATGTTTACAAATTCAGTTGGTGATTTTTTACGACAATGGGTAATAGATTCAAATGTAAATGTTATTGATAACGTATATAAATTAATAGTATACTCCAATAATGTAATATACGATATAAGAAAAAGGTATAATTCTTCTGTACCCAATTTTATAGAGGTACCACAAACCCAAGTTCATGTAGAAGTGTAGTAAATTAACAATAAAATGAAACAAGAGCGTAACACATACCCCCCACACCCTTCGGTGAAAAAGCATTTACAGAACGGTGTTGATTTTTCAAACGAACTTCTTAATGTTATAGAAGAAATTACACAAAAATATAACGTCCATGTTAGTCAATCAGTGGAAATGGGACATTTTGCGAAAATAAACAAGTCTATGATGTATGTGTGTAAAAATTTAATTGAATATAAATCGCAATATAAAAAACTTTTAGAACAATATGAACATTTTGAAAACGAATATTCGTACCCGAGTACATCGGGGTCCTAAGTCGTTTTAAAATGAAAATTTAGTTAATAATTAAAAATGGACAAGTCTAAACTTCAAGATATACTCGCAATAGTTGATAAAAACAACCACTCGTTTCCAGAGAATGACTATTTAGATATATGTAAATATTTGATGGACGTATATAAGGAGGAGATCATACCTGACAACCATGTCACTATACCGTTAGAAAATCCAAAATTTAATCAACCCCGTGTTCCCGGCGAAGAAGATTTTTATGCCTCCATGAGCTTTTTAAGAAAAACGGGTAAACATGACTGTTTATATATCGCAGAAAAAATAAAACGCGAAAAAAAGGAAGTATCTCGTTACCCTTTAAAACGTGTAACAAACCGTATAGAAAGAGATATTCGTAAACAAATATGTCTTAAATACGATATTCAATACGATGAAGATAGTATACCGACGATACAAAAAATCAACTTATTGTTAGGAACTTCTTATGATTTAAGGGATGAATGTAAAAAATATATACTATTGTGGAACGATACAATAGAAAAATATAAGGAACATTTGTATAAGGTTGAAAACTCATTTAAACTTAAAATGACACAATTCAGGGAATTTCACGAGACTTTGGGTGAATGTTTAGATAAATTAGACTATATTTAAAGATTTAATAATTAATATAAGTAAACCGTAATGAAACCAACACCTTTCGTAAACAAATTTATTCGTTCGACTATACCCAATACTATTAGTGCTCAACACTTAGCGATATCAATTACTTATGAAGTTGAGAATAATCGTCGTTCGCCCGTAAAAAGTATAGAAATACACGCTTCACCCATTCTTTCGTATAACTATAATCTTGAATATGAATCATCGTCAGAATTATTACCAAGAAATGGAAATGAAGGGTATATTAAACCAATATCACTTTTCAATTTAAGTGGTGATAGTGGATATTGGTGTGACGATCTTTGTAATAAGGAATACATGTTCTACAACGACAAAGTTTGGTCGTACGATGAATATTATTCGAGTATGGATGAATTTATCACGAGTTTGAGAGATTCTTATAGTTATAAGGGGGTCATCGATAGTGATTGTGGGTTTTATAGTCCATCTATAAGAGGACATGTTAAACCCAAAACCCAAAACGAAATTTTATCCGAAACCATCATGGAACTCATCGATAAAAATTCGGATACCATACCCGAAGGTGATTATTTGAAAATATGTGACGAACTTACCAAAATTAGAAGGCTATAATAATATACATACACATACACAGATTAACTATAAAATATATAAAAAAAATTACGGCTAATTTTTCTGTACCCCCTTAGAGGGATTTAAACACTATTTTTTCTATTATAATACAATGGGTGAATGAAAGTCATGTTTTTTTAAAAAAGTATGGTCCTTATGAGAACCGAGTTCGAAAAATTTTCAAAAAGCCGTTTAAATCGCTCTAAGGGGGTACAGAAAAAATAGCCATAAAAATATAAATATATTAAAGGTTACAGTCTCACTATTGTAATGGATAAAATTTACCAGCCCGTGGCTCTTTATATATTGGAAAGTGACTCGACTAAAACTTTCTACATGTCACATGTTCATCTAAAATATTCATTCGATCATGAGAATGAAAATGTACATATACACTCTAGACTAAAATTGAACAACGATAAATATCCACACGTGAAATATATACACCACAGAAATGAAACAAAATGGGGTATAAATACATTTTATTCGGAATTATTTTATAAATCGGAAACCCAAAAAAATATAAAAGATCTCATAAGTTCAAAACCGAATGAATTGAAAATTACGGGGTTTTTGTTTAATTGTAACGGGTATATTTTCATGCCAATGGAGAATTACGATATAAAATCTGTAAATAATATCACATTGGATGAAGTGTATAAAATTATTCACGAAATCAAGGAAATGTATAAAAAAGGGTACATGGACTATAAGGAATACGAAATAGAACGTAACGTTATAAGAATGGAACGTATTTTTAGGGAAAAGGATACGTCTAAACAATGGGAATATATAGTAAGGGACGAACCTTACACGTGTATTAATATACGTAATTTAGGTAAGACAAAAAAACAAAAAAATAAATATCGATACGATAATAAAAAAAGTGATATACAGTTTATATACACTAAGAACCGTAAACAATGTCTCAGAGATATTAAAAAATTTAATAAACGACCGACGCAAAAAAATATAGATAAGTATAAACTTACCGAAAGTGAAATCAACCTCAGTTATACTCATTTGAATTAAAAATTAAAAATTAAAAATATACAATGACGACCGAAAATCATAAAGTTTTTAACACTCTCAAGACCTATCTCAAAAATAAGGGGCAAGAGATTAGTAATGATTGGTATGTAAAAATCGAAACCCGGAAATCGGGTAAATCCGAGGGTTCGACCGATAATTATTTCTTTTCTCCAAATGGTACTCGGTTTAGATCCATGATCGAAGTTTATCGGTTTTTAACGACCGGTGACAAATTCGAACGCGATGAAACAACAAAGTGTTTGAAAATAACGGAAGATAATACCGATGATATAATGGACGATTTGTGTGAACTTGTATCGGATTTGTATATAAACGATGATATTACAAATTTACGCGATATTCATTCGTGTATGTTCAGAGTCGAGAAGAAAAAATGTACGAATTTTATCGAAGGAAAGTTACAAAAAACAAAAATTCAAATTATGGATGAAAAATTTAGAGTTACATTTCCAAAAAATACCAATCCGAAAAATATATCGCACTACTCAAAAGCTAACGCTGCAAATTTGGTACACAATTTTTTCAAAACCGAACCAACGTGTTTGGGATGTGGTAATGAAAAAAGTGAAAAATGTAAGCTAACGCGTGCACATACGGTAAAAGATCGACCCGAAATATTAGATCTAGCAATATCGGAATCGTGTACAGATGATGGATACCATTCCGATATGATCCTTAGAAAATTTATAGAGTTGCATAAAATGTATCCAGTATCAACTCTTTGTGATGCGTGTCATCGTATATTCGATAATAATAGAAAATTGTAATTAAAAGAATACATTGTAATAAAATTAACATATAATGTATTGTTGTAACAAACGTAAACTCTCTGTAACTGATGAATCCATACCCGTTTTTAGCCTCGATAATTATGAAGGGTACGCCAAGGTAACCGACGTCTACGACGGTGATACTTTTAAGGCATGTATCGTACTTCATAATACAATTTTAAAATTTACTTTCCGAACTGTCGGATACGACGCACCCGAAATGAAACCCCCGAAAGATATGAAAAATAGGGATAAACACATTGCCATGGCAAAACGTGCAAAGTATACGTTCGCGAGTTTTTTAGGGTACGACGAGAGGTCTAAAAATGCTCCATGGAACCCGTTCAAGTGTAAGTTTAAGGTAAACGGGTGGGTATGGGTTTCGTGTAAGAAAAACGATAAGTACGGACGAACGCTCGTTTTCGTATACAAAAATAGAAGGGATATGGTTTCGATTAACAAAAAAATGATAGATTCAGGGTTTGTGAACGCGTACGATGGTGGTACTAAGAAAGAATTTGATTTGTAAATAATATTTGTATTAAAGTAAAATTAATCGTTTAGAACCCAAGACCTTTTTCGATGAGTTTTGATGAAATTTCGAAGCTCATCGACATTTTCGATGACGGTCGCGTGCTTTTCGATGTCACGCTCATATATAAAATATCCCTCACCACGCTGATCCTGTAAGAGAGGCATAGCTTGCCTTTTCGATAGGATGAATGACTTAAAACCAGTAAAAACCAGTAAATTTATTAAAATGAATTCAAATTTATGATATGGTTTGATGTGCTGTATAAAAAAACCACCACTTAACCCTAAACGAGGACACTTAATTTCCACGGTTCGGTCAAAAAGAATAGCGTCGTGTTCGGTATTTAATGGGGAATCCATTTTAAAATGATTTCGTGTAAACTTCTCCCCGAAACAGCCATAAGATCTGGCGTTCATTTGAACCAATTCCAAAATATGGTCCGATGCACCGTTGTCTTTGTAGAAGTCTACGGCACTTTTTTTATTTAGTAATTCTTTGTACGCGATCGATGAGAAAATTTCGTCTTCATGAATGCTTGCTGTATATTTACTCATGTTCTTATGATAACATATGTTCTCTATGCTTTATGTATGTTTTTGTGTATGCAATTAAACATAAAATTGTAAAATATAACTTAAAAACAAAATACGAATATTAAGAAATGAGAGAATCGGAAATTATTAACGACGATTTGTTGAATGTTTTACCAACACTAAATGATAACGAAGCGCAAATAGTTATAGCAGATCCACCGTATAATATCGGTAAAGATTTCGGGAATAAGAGTGATAAACAACCCATGGATGAGTATCTGAAATGGTGCGATGAATGGATAAACGGGTGTTTACGTGTTTTAAAACCAAACGGTACCATGTTCGTATACGGGTTTAGTGAAAATCTCGCGCTCATACTAAGTCGCGTTCCTTACGAGGTAAATAGAAGATGGATAGTGTGGCATTATACGAATAAAACAACGCCTTCCCTAAATTTTTGGCAAAGAACACACGAAAGTGTTCTCGTGTTATGGAAAACCGATAAAGTTTTTCACAGAGACGCAGTTCGCGAACCGTATACGGACACGTTTATAAACAATGCCGCGGGTAAGGAACGTAAAGCAACTGTAGGACGATTCTCTAAAGGTGATAAGACGACCGTATATAAGGCACACCCGGACGGGGCTTTACCCCGAGACGTTATCAAGATACCTGCATTAGCGGGAGGTGCCGGAAAAAACGAACGCGTGAATCACCCGACACAAAAACCTTTGAAACTGTGTGATAAACTTATTAAATCATGCATGCAAGATCCCGAGGAAGGATACGTGTTCGTTCCTTTCGCGGGTTCGGGGAGTGAGTGTGTCGCGGCGAAAGAATTAGGTTTGAAATACGTAGGCGTAGAAATTAATAGCGAGTATTGTGATTTAATTAAAAATAGAATGAACTAATAAAGAATTTGATTTGTAAATAATAATTGTATTTAGAAAAATAGGACTATTTTAAGTTATGTGGTAATGACAAAAACCACTGAAGATTTTATACGTAGAGCTAAACAGAAACACGGTAATAGATACGATTATTCATTTGTTAATTATACAAAAGCTAAAGAATATGTTACAATAATATGTTCTACACATAGAGAATTTCCACAAACTCCGGCTAGTCATTTACATGGGGCCGGGTGTCCAAGTTGCGCTCACGATATTTTAGGTTTTTCAAAAAGATTAACACTAGATGAATTTAAAGAAAGATCTAAAAAAATACACGGTGATATATATGATTATTCAAATATAACAGAATATAATGGACAGTTAAACTCTGTTACTATAAAATGTAAAGTACATGATACATTTTTTACTCAAACATTTAAAGAACATTTGAGAGGTAGAACTGGGTGTGAAAAGTGTATAAATGATAAGAAAAAACAAACGTCCATGGAAAGATACGGAGTTGATAATCCGTTAAAATCTAAAGAAATTCAAGATAAGGCTAAACAAACGATGGTTGAAAGATATGGAGTTGATCATACGTCTAAATCTAAAGAAATTCAAGATAAGGTTAAACAAACGATGGTTGAAAGATACGGAGTTGATAATCCGTTAAAATCTAAAGAAATTCAAGATAAGGCTAAACAAACGTTGAATGAAAGATACGGAGTTGATAATCCGTTAAAATCTAAAGAAATTCAAGATAAGGTTAAACAAACGTCCATGGAAAGATACGGAGTTGATAATCCGTTAAAATCTAAAGAAATTCAAAAGAAAAGAAAAGAAACGATTATTAAAAATTTTGGATATGACCATCAGATGAAAAACCCCGATTTTTTTCGAAAACATTGCAATACAATTTTTAAATATAGAACATACATTTCTCCAAGTGGTAAAGAGTATAAACTTCAGAGTTTGGGCGAAGAAAAATGTTTTATTGAATTAATTATAAAATTTGGTGAAGATGATATTGTTCAAAATCAAACGGAAGTTCCGAAAATAAACTGGTTTGATAATGAAGGTATAGCACATAGGTACTATTGTGATTTTTATATAAAAAGTATAAAAACAATAGTTGAAGTCAAAAGTCCATGGACAGAAAAAAAAGATATAGAAAAAATAATTAAAACAAGAGAAGAAGCCCTTAGAAATGGTTTTAATTATGTATTTATGTCATATGAGGGTGTTAAAGCTAATAAAATTAAAAATGAATTATATACGTGTAAAGGACCTATCCATTTTATTAGTTATTCTATTAAAGAATAAACAACTACACTCTATATATACTAATGACTACCTACGACCAAAAACCCTGTGAATTCAAATACAAAATCGACTCGTGTTCGAAAGTCGTTGACGGTGATACCGTCGACGTTCTTATCGATTTGGGGTTCGACGTACTCATTCGCCAACGCGTGAGATTGCTCGGTATCGATACCGAAGAATCACGAACGCGTGATTTGACCGAAAAGGTTTACGGGAAACACGCCAAGAAGAAGCTTGCCGGGTGGGTAACGAAAGCTGTCGAGTGTGATAAGGACGACATCGAGATTGAATTGAGATGTCAAGAACGCGACTCGGTCGGTAAATACGGACGCGCACTCGGTGAACTTTGGGTTCACGAAGATGGGATTTGGACGAACGTGAATAAATGGATGTGTGAACAAGGCTACGCCGTACCATACGTCGGACAAAACAAAGACGATGTTAAGCAACACCACATGTTACACCGAAAAATGTTAGCCGAACGCGGTGAACTCGTCATTGATGAAACTGGAAAGTTTTTATCGTCTTAAATTATTTTCTTATAAGTTATTAGAAATGGTAAATAATTCAGAGTACGAGAAAATGTTAAAGGAATTGAAAAAACGTTTTAAAGCTGCTAAAACAGTTGCAGAAAAGAATAAATATAAAAATTTAATAAATATGGCAGAAAGATTAAAAAAAAAATAATTAATTATATTTCACATACAGTACGTGTTCTATATAATTAAAGTGTCTCGATATAAACCGGTCGTTCGGTTCTTAGTATAGATAAACCTACGCGTAATATATTTTTAACTAAACGCGATTTTACCAGTATCGTTGTATGATCTATATACTTTTTTGAATTGTTTCTGTGTTTGTTTAGAACACTTTTAATTGAAAGTATTCGAGTTAACGATACATTTTTACACGACGTTGTGTCTAGTAAAATATAAACGTTTTTGTTTCGGGACCATACGTCATAAAAAAAGGAATCCATGTCATTTGGTGTTGTGGTATCCGTTATTCTGAACTTGAAGGTTTCTTTCATTAATATATTCTATCGTGTAATCATTAAGTATGTTGTTTATTTGTTTCGTACCCTAAAAGTAACAAGTACTGAGGTGTGATAAGTAATAAGTTTACGATACTATTCGTTAGCCCATCGTATAATTCCATTTGGTGTATAGTATTTGATATGAAGTAAAAGTATAAGGATAAAACGTAATGTATTTTATTTATACTATATAAACCGATCGTAGACGCAAATATTCCTATATACCCAAGTGTATCTATCTTCATTCTATCGTCGTCGTTTTTTAACGGTTCGCATTTACGTATAACTGACACCGAAAGTGCGTGAAACAATATATTCAAGAAACTTATTTTACTTTCCCATGAATAAAAAAGTATAGATAAACCGACGTGTAAAAAACTTTTATATTTTTTGTATATTAATTGACTTCTGTACATATTCGCACTATACGCGTTGTTAACGTGGTACAAAATTTTAAAAGGGCAGTGTATCATAAACGAGAGAGAAACATAACTCATTGGGAACAATGATGAAACTAAAACGGGAAAAACGGACGTTACTGCTGATAATAACTCCATACCACGTGTATAGAACATTTTATGTTATATACACGTCGTATCTTTAAATCTATGATATTAATATATGTGGACATTGTTGTGTACACCAATAGCTGCTCCTATTAGTAAAGTTTCAGAACAAAGAATTCTAACTGCGAAGGAGTGTCGCGTAGTAAATATAACACCGACGGAAAATGAAAAACAATACGTAATCGAAATTGTTGAAGATGTACCTTCTATTTTTATTGACAGTAAATAATTCTATGTAAATGTTTAATGTGCAACTCTCTAACGAGTTGCGGGTTTCTATAAAACCGAACGTTTGAAAACCGTTCTTCGGCCAATAATGGGAATACGAAATCGCTCGGTAACCCAAAAAGTAAACGTATAACTGATTTAGCCGGGTCTTTTACATCTCGGTAATAGAAACCCTTTTTATTGTTCTTTTCTTTCTTTTTTACCTCGCGTTTCCTAATGTTACACGATCGACATAATGGTTGAAAATCTGAAACCTTTAATTGTTCAAGGGGAATTTCATAATCATCGTTTACATGATCACACTCAATTCTACTGTCGGTGTCGCATATGAGACACCGTACCCCTTTATAACACACGCGTTTGCGTATCCACATAGGAATATACCTAGAGTTTGAAGATGTACGACCCCAAATAAATAAGCCAAGGACTTCTGTATTTTCTGGTTTTTTTAAATGTACAAATGAACTCTCTACATTTTCAAATCTTGATTCATCTTCGAATGTCGTATTCGTATGTAAAGGTTTACGTTTGGTAGTGTACACGACTGTAAATCTATAGTTTTCTTCGAACGTACGTCGCCACGAACCACCGTTATTCGTGACATCAACGAGACCTAATTCGGCAAGACGATCGAAGTGAATAAACGGTTTTGTAAACGCGAGCGTTTCAACGATAACTTTTGCAATAACTTCTCGGTATCCCATTTTTGTTGTTTAACTGTTTATTTGTTTAAGTAGGTTTGACTTGGGTTATAATTTTATCGTAATATTCTTTCGAAAGTTCACACCCGGAAAACTTACGTTCGGTATTAACAGATGCCATAGCTGTTGTTCCGCCACCAAGAAACGTATCTACGACGAGGTCACCTTTATTTGAGTGTTTCTCTATGAGTGATTGAAACAAATCAACGTTTTTTTGTGTCGGGTGGAACCTATTCTTACCACCTTGGATTGGAAATTTGTATATACCGTTATCGTATTTACTATTAAACGTCGGCTTACCTTTCTTAACACCGAGTAAAGCTATTTCACGACAATTTGTCAAATAATTCGTACCCGAGTTTATAGGTTGTGGATTTGTTTTAATCCATTCTATGAACCGAATTTGTTTAAACTTATGTTTTTCCATGAGTTCTTTGATATGTGATATTTTCCATACATCAAAGAATATTATACACGTACCACCATCGCGAAGTTTTTGGTAAAACAGTTTTATAAACTCATCGAGTGTATCCATAGTAAAGTTTTCGTCCCATTCGCCATAATTCGTCTTAACGCTATACTTGGTACCGTATATGGTACCATATTTCATATAATTTTCCTTAGCGTTCGGTGTTGTTTTAGCAGCACTGTTTTCTTCGACGTATTTTAACCAGTCAGACTCGGTTTTCTTGAGATTTTTACCCGATTCTATAGCGTCGTGTAACGCGTTCATACCCGTTTCGTGTGAAATAATATACGGTGGATCCGTAAGTATGAGATCGACAGACCCATTAACAATTCGTTTTAAAAAATCGCGACCTTCACAGTTCTCGATATTCATATAACTTAGTTAAAAGTGAAGCTTTTAACTATCTTATAAATGATACGTGGCTATGCCGAACACGTATACAAAGTACTTGGTCCCGGTTATAGCGAGCGCGTGTATCACAATGCGATGGAAGTTGTCTTGCGGAAAAATGGGGTACACTACGAAACGGAGAGAATAGTTCCTATCGTATTTGAAGGTCATACAATAGGGAATCTTCGCGCCGATTTAATTTTAAATAACAAAACCGTGGTCGAACTGAAATCGGTTAAAACCATGAACGATGTCATGGTCACACAAGCACAAAACTATCTACGCTTGACGGGGTTCCCGGAAGGGTACCTTATCAATTTTCCTACATCACTTAACACCGAATTAGAGGTTAGGTATGTGACTTTGGATTAATTTTTTGATCATCTTCGATCTGATTCATCATGTACATAACTGGAATCATTTGGTAAATCTTTTTCCAATCACTTTTGGATTCTTCGTAATACTTTTTGGGGTCTTTGAGACCTTCGTTTATAATTTCGTTTATCTTTTCTGTGTAGAACTTGATTTCTTCTAAACAGAAATTGTAATAAGGGTCGTTCATTATCTATTCTAAAACGCGTTTCTTTAAATATTTAACTTACTTTTTACTCATTTTTTTAGTCTTTTTAGTCTTTTTAGCTTTTGGTTTCAGGTTCTTTAAAAAACCACTAACCATCTTATCAATATTAGTTATTTTGTTCTTAGGTACTAAGAGAGATTTAAGTTTTTTGGGAGTTTCTGTTGTTTTTTTTAGTGGCAGATTAACAGATTGTGCAACTTTTGCAACTGAAATATTGGTATTTGAACGAACTGTTTTACCATTCATTTATTATACGCGTCTATTTTTTTTTAGCTTTATTTTTTAACGCCTTATTTACAGATTGTCTCTTGTTTTTTTTCGTTGGTGAACCAAAATTACGAACCATAAGCTCTTTTAACATGTTACTTATACTGTTAAATTGGACACCTTGTCTGAGTGGATTTCCACGATTCGTTTTGGTTTTTTGTTTTGGTGTAGGCGAACCTGGTGAATAATTCTCAACCATCTCGTTCGCATTTAATATTTCATTCGTATTCCTTTGTAAATTTTTAGACTTTTGGTTACGTTTTGCAAAAGCCATTTAGTATACCCTGATATTTTTTATATGGTCGCTATGTATTCCCACTGTAGAGTATTACATATTTTGTTCCATATAAGGTCCTGTTGATATAACTTTTCCTTAGACTTTAGAAGTGGGAAATATTTTAGGTATTTATCCTCACTCAAAAGTTCGCAAAATTTATAGAGAACGTACGAGTAACTTAAAAAGTTTTTACGTTCTTTTGGGCAATTATCATCGAAAGGTTTTTGTATATCTTTAAACATTATACGTAACCGTTCTTCGAGTTCTTGTGGCATTTTTGGAGGTGATATACCACTCAATATATTAGCTATATACGGTACGTGTTCGTAATACTTGTTAAGTTTTAGTTTTTTTAAGAGAGAACGTACGCGTGTGTGTGTTATCTCATCGAGTGCTTTGATCTTAATCTTTTTCAGTTCGTTTTGTAATTGTTCTATAACTTCAGGTGGTATATTAGTAGTTTCTTGTGCTTGAAATTGAGATAACCACTCGTTAAAATGGTTTTCTCGTTTATACGAATAGTTTATGATTTTCTCGGACGTTTCCTGTTCTTCTCTATACGTTAACTCTTCACTGATTAAACATGCTATTATCAGACCGCAATTTTCACAGACGAGGTCACTTGTATCGGTAAAATGATATGTACAACTACTATTACATTCAGGACATGTTTCAGCTTTTTTTACAATAGGTCTATTCACATTTACCTTCTCGACTTCAGCAAGGTAATCATCGAATATATCTTTCCTTTGTAACCCACTCGTCTCTTTACAATTAAAAACATTATCAGTCGTTACCTCCTTCTCTATATCATCCGTATATTGTTTCATATAAGGTAAACATTTTATTATATAATCCGACATTTCAGTTTCATATATGTCCTTATTACCAGGATCGTCTTTTATATTTTTAGACCATGATTCAATCTTGTTGTTATATCTGCTTAAAAAATTACGTTCCATATAATAACTAAATAACATGATTCTTAATCTTTTAACTACCGTTATATTATGGGTTTATGATCGTATAAAATATATAACAGCAAAACCAGATTATACAATTTCACATCAGTCTATGGAATATACAATTGATAGTGATAGTACAGACGGTGAATTGATGGGGTTTTGGAAAGATGAATCTCGTGAAGAATGGTATGATGGTGTAGACTCTTTTTATAAAAACTTGAATGGTATATATTATAAGAATGTTGAAACACCTACAAATGTAACCAAAATCATTTTACGTATAAAGTATTGGTATAACGATAAAATGTATAAATTTTTATCAAATGATATGAATCACGAATGGCCACCGAAACGAGTACCCGGAATAGTTTTTCACATGCCACTCGTAAGTGCACAACTTATGGATATAGACGATAAGCCTGTCAAAGACGTACTAAATAAAATAAAAAGGTATGCTGGACCAAGGGGTGATTTTCATGGTAATAAAAATGTAAAGATAAGTGATATGTTATATTATGACGATGAAACTCTTCAATCTGATTATCCGAGTATCAAATTGAAGAGTGCATTGGGTATTGTTAAAAAGGTAAGTACATACGAAGGGTACATTACTGATCTTCAGATACCTTAGTTGCGAGATAAAATTTAAGTTCGCCTAAATTCGCGACGTTATATTTAAGTATAAGAAACCTATTTTGTTCTTCCTGCATAATCTGTACATTAGCACACATACTCGTTGCTTTAGTAAAAATGTTCATGTATCGAAGTGAATAACTACCAGTTATATTTACACTCTCTTCAATACATTCTATATTAGTTTCCTGATTTGCAAAATCACCTTCACAGTACAATCTTAAATTTTTATCATACCTTGATATTTCTATATCGTTGCCTATGTTATACATATCACGACATATTCTTTGAAAATCTGATGATAACATTGGTGTTATTGTACTCATAGTTATTTGAGGAACTTCTATTTGATTTTCGTTAATATCAAGAAGTTTGAGTGAGAATTTAGTGGACGTTTTCTTCAATTCGCTATATATTTCAATATCCATAAACTCTTTTGAACTTATAGAAATTGTAAGAACGTCATTATTTGATATAGATTTTAACAGTTTGAATGTGTTAGATACGTTAACACCCGCTACGATTTCAGATTCACAGTTATACGTTTCAAAATTATCACCTGATAAATACATATCGACGAGTGTTGTTCTCGCAGTGTCTAATGTTATTATATACATACCTTCGGGTTTAAAGTATATGTTAACATCGTTTAGTATATCTTTCAGTACTTCAAAAGTTGATTTAATTGCAGTTGCCTGTACTGTAACTAGTTTCATTACATTGAAAACGTATAAATTCTTTAATTCTGTTTACTTTGTGCATTATACGCGTCGTTTACACTTTTATCTATCTTTGCCTGTAACTCCTCCGTCATGGGTGGTTGTAAAGATGTACCATAATCGTCCAAACCAAACATATCATTGGTACCTTCACCGTCTAATGTTGTCATTGAACAAGTTCCAAACCCTGCCATTTCCAGCTCCTGTGTAGGTAATAATGACTCTAACCAATTTTTTATTTCGTTACCCACAAGAAATTTACCGTTTTTTGTGAGCATCGTCGGAACTCGACTTATTTTATTTTTAAATTGTGGTGGTATACCCAATTTATTGATATTATGGTATGAAACTATTTTTTTGAGATTTTCATTTTTTTGTATATAATTTATGATATCTAAACTGTGATTACACTGTGGACTATATATCAAGAGAGACATTCTAAAACTATACATTAAAATAATTACGCTGTTAAATCACAATTAAAATAAAAATTAATACTAAGATGAACAAAGTTGTTTTAATAGTGTTGATATTATGCGTTATATTGTCAATGGTCAGGGTAGAAAAATTCAGTAACTCTCCTTCAGCTGATATAGACGATGAAGAAGTTGATATGTCAATGTATAAAAAAATGGAGGATGCTGAGATCACAAAAGATCTCATGCAAGAAATGGTTTTACGTACAAACGAAGAAGTTTCTAAGCGTACTGGTCTTTGTACATATATAATCGAAACTATTTCTGCTGATATGTATGAAGCTTTTGCACCAAAACCATTAAAACCTGATGATATTAAGCTCCCTGATACAAAAGCTATACCTCAGATAGGTAGTAAAATATGTAAAGCAATGTTTATGGTTGTTAAACATGGAAAGGGTGGTTATGATTTTGGGTTTATAGTTTCGTCCGTCATACGGGTGATCAATACGGGTCCAAAATATGAGATTGATAATACGGATGAAGTTACTAAAGATTTGGAGAAAGAACTTAAGGAAAGTATTGACGGTCGAATGAAAAAAAAGGAATTCTTAAATGAAATAGAACAAAACCGATTGAATATTGATATAAAAAAGTATACACAAATTCAAACAAATAAACGAAAATATATAGGTGATAAACCAAAAGTTGCCGTTTTATCACTGAGAAGTCAACCTTTACATATTAAAAAACCACGTGATGAAGGTGTTTTTGCAAATGGTATAGCATCGAGTGAATTTGTTGACTACTCTCTCGTAAGACAAAGTGAAATCGAATACTTAAAAAGTAATACTAACTTACTTGTCGAGAAAGAAATTTTAGATTCGCAGTCGATGTACAATACTACTAAAAATATAAAACCTGAAATAGGTCTCGATAAGGATAGAATAGTGACTGTTCCAGGTGTATAAAATATATCTATACAATAGAGAAAATATACACATTTTATATCTATTTTTTTATGGCTATTTTTTCTGTACCCCCTTATAGGGATTTAAACACTATATTTTCGATTATAATACAATGGGTGCATGAAAGTCATGTTTTTTTAAAAAAGTATGGTCCTTATGAGAACCGAGTTCGAAAAATTTTCAAAAAGCCGTTTAAATCGCTCTAAGGGGGTACAGAAAAATTAGCCCTAAAAAATTTACGTCATTTAGGTTTTATACCCTGTATACAATTAATAAAAATACAAAATGGGTAATATTTTAAAAATAATAATTTGACGGTATTGTAATGATAAGTATTAATGAAATATCTCGTCTAGACGAAAAACGTAAAAGGTTGAGGAAGCAGACATATGTCAAATTACACGAACAAATATCAAAAAAAATACGACAATCCGTAGAATTGGGTCAAAAATACGTATTTGTACAAATACCATCGTTTGTAATGGGATTTCCACACTTTGACAGGACGAAAGCAACACATTACTTAATTAGACAGTTTCGAATAAGTGGGTTTTATGTTCAACATATAGGAGAATTTGAACTGTGTATATCGTGGAGACCTAGGAAACTTAATAAAGAATCGGAAGAAAAACCAGAAGAAGATTTCGAAGATTTTCCAACACTTGTTAATTTGAAAAAGACGGCGAATAAGTACAGGGCGGCGCGATAATAATGACCTATAAAAAAACCTACTTTATCATAAATGGACAACCTCAACATATTAGTAGAAGCTAAACGTGAATACCTAGGTCAACTCTGTTTATTGATGTGTCCAGTTATGATAGAGACATTTGAAGAAATGTACGAAGAGGCTTATAAATTATCAAAGGGTAGAAAAGTTTTAGTAATGTATCAAAAATTGTTAAAAGAAGTTCCTAATTGGAGTGACGCTATGTCAAAACAACACACTGATAATATAGCGAATAGATGCGCATGGTTTAACGATTTATTGGCAGCCGTATTTGTAAGTTGCGTTAAAATTTTATCAGCCGTTCGATTAAGTAAAGACAACAAAAAGATTTCCCTTAAACTACCAACAAATGAAGTATTTATTCAAATGTGTCACAATAAAGTCGCAGAATCTCTTTACAACGATCCTTATATTTACCACGATTCACAAAATGAACATGCGAGAAATGACAAGTTATTTGAAAGGTTTTCAGTGTGTGTCGAAAATTCAGTAAAAGAACTTATACCTGTTCAACAAATATTACAAACGTATATGTCACAACAAGAAGGACAAGACCTTGATTTGGGTGAAGCAGAAATCGGTGACTCTGAAGATCCCGATATTATTGAGGACAATGGTATGGAAGAGACAACTGAAGAACCATTTGACAATGAACAGCAAATGGAAGGACAACCAATGATGGAAGAGCCAATGGGGGGAGAACCAATGATGGAAGAGCCAATGGGAAGTGAACCAATGATGGAAGAACCAATGATGGAAGAACCGATGATGGAAGAACGAAATAACAGCTCTTTCATGAATAACGAATTTAGAACTATAAATACTGCACCACAATCTCAAAAACCTATGCAACGTACACAGGATGATGACGGTGTATTTTTTCCAGATGCAGCCGAATCCCGTCAAAAAAACATCATGTATAAGTAAATGGAGTTTGAAGATTATTTAAGAGATCCAGCTTGGGCAGGGTTGATCGCTGGATTTATAACAGCAGGATATATCCACTTCAAATCGAAACTTAATAACGAAGGTAAACTCGCGGTTAGCGCGTATACAAAACCAGCCGCACTCGTTGCTATTTTAGTATTTTTTATCGTATCTAATGGTTTAGGTAAGAAAGAGAGTATAAGTACAGAACCATTTTAATTTTCTAGCTTAAAGATATCTAACATATATTATATACAAAATGACATCCGTTTCAGCATTTAACGAAATGATGGGGCAATTTCTTGTGGAACTTCATAAGACGTTTCCAGAAGAAAAAGGTTTGAAAAAGTGTTTATCAGCTTTTGATTTGATGAAAGAAACAAATCCACGACTGGTTGTTGATGGGTTTATGAACGGCGTGACACCATACGCAGATCAGATTTCGTCTAAGGACGAAACATTTTTCATTAAAGAATCTAAGAATCTCGATTTCATGAAAGGTGTTAATCTCGAAAAACATTGGTCGGGTTGTTCAGATAATACAAAAAATGCTATTTGGCAATACGTACAAACGCTTTACATGTTAGGAACTACTATAAAATCTATCCCAGAAGACACTCTATCAATGATAGAGAGTGTGGCTAAAGAATGTGCAGACAAAATGGGTTCCGGTGAAAATGGTGAATTGGATGAAGCTGCTTTAATGAAAACCATGCAGGGTATGCTAGGTGGCATGTTAGGTGGTAAAAAATAAACTTGATATATATAAATGACTTCTTGGTTCGAAGACCCAAAACAGCTCATTCGTACAGATAAAGTATTAGAATTTTGGCCATCAAAGTCTCTCTCTTCAGAAGAGAGAATTAATGCCACAGCGAGATTTATCATTTATGCAACGTGTATAATATACCTTATTAATAGAGACATACGTATTTTCGTTTTAGGGGGTACAGCTTTGGGCGTTCTTTACATAATGGAACAGTCGGATATGATAAAAGAGGGTCCACCCAGGTCAGCGCATGGTAAATTCGGATCGGCTTGTCAAATGCCTACTCAGGATAACCCATGTGCTAATGTACTCATGACTGATTATACTGACAGACCAGATAGACCAAGTGCGTGTTTTGGACCAACCGTTCAGAAAAATACGGATTCTTACATAACAAATGGTATACAATATGGACCTTCTCGTTCGAGATCAACATTACCACGTTTCCAAAGAAATGCTTTAGCGAGACAATTTACACCAACCGCGAATTCTTCGTTAGGTAACGATCCATATTATGAATTTATACATGGATTAAAAGGAAAAACAACATGTAGACAAGATCCACGCTTATGTGACCCAGATGCTAGAGGTGTTCAGCTCGAGGCGTTTGCGGGATTAGATCCAAATGGGGATAAGAGAAGTGGTATGCACAGAGGTTCAGGATTACCAGTTGGTCATTCTGCCTAATTTTACATTATATTCATCATTAGTAGATACTCGATTTTTCATAAACAAAATGTTTTGTAATAGTAAATGGCGTATCAACTTCAACCAGGAATGAAAATGGTCAGCGATAAAGCGGTTCCATCCGTTTGTGCAACTGAAGAGGTCTTTGTATATCCTCAGCCCAGTACCTTAAATTATGGTTCATCGAGACCAAATACAATGTTGTACGGAACTGCTCCATACATGGCAGGTAAAGGTTCTCCAGCTCAACACATAGAAGTGAGTGATGCTCTTAGACCACAGTCAACTTCACGATTTAATAAAATATTAGCAAAAACATACGAAAAAAATTTCCACCCACTCCAGAATGTTGCTTGTAAAACACCCCTTAGAACGAGATCATACGAACCATCGAGCACTCGAGCCGAACTTCAAAATGGATTATTTCAGCAAAGATATATCAATAAAAATGTTAATAACAAGTAAGAATGGCTGACCCTATATCTATATTGGCTATAGCAGGTCTCGTTTACGCTGGTCGTAAATTGAGCAAATCGGATGAAAAATACACAGTTGAAGGAAATTCCATACAAGGACAGGAGGAAGTTTTACCACCACCAATTGATGATTTATACAGTAGAGATATATCAATCAATGATTCATATTTAGGTGCACCATCACCATTAGTTGAACCTGGCTATTCATCAAAACAAGAGATGTCAACATTTGGAGATATTTCTCCACAGTCTCGTTCTTCCGGCGGTGAAGTTTTGGATATGAGGAATCGTATGATGTACGACGGTGGTAGAATGAATAATCTTTCGCCAATCGAACACCAACAAGTTGGTCCAGGTTTGGGAGTTGATCCAAATGTACCAGCAGTTGGTGGTCATCAACAATTATTCAGAGTTAACCCAGAAAATGTCGGTGCTTACAGACTTACAACTTTACCAGGGCGTTCTGGTCCAGCCTTTGACGGAAAAGGTGGTAGACGAGGAGTTGCGGGTGAACTTGGTAATAACAGACCAGAGAAAACATCGTTTCTTTTTGGAAGACTTCCACCCGTTCCCGGGCGTGCCCAGGGAATGTCGGGTAGAGTACCAAGAGGCGAACAGGAAAGAACAAAACGTACAACAAATCGTTCAGAAACTGGTCTTAGAACGGATACATTAAGTACAGCTGCACCCAAGAGAACCGTTTCGGCGTTAACTCGCGCAGCGGAACCAACCCGAAACAAGAAGGATGGTAATATTGAAGCTTACGCATATTCCAATGCACCAGCACCGGGTATTAACAAATTCTCACACGGTTACTTGAATTCACCATCTACTAAAATAGGCGAAAAACGTACGTTCGGTGATAAGTACACAGTTGAAGAACTTACTAATTTTGGACTCAGGCCAACAGACAGACGAGGTAAAGTGGGTCGTACACCCGGCGCGGGTCGTATGAATGTCCGAGCTGATCCACTCAATCAAGGTGGCATGGTAACAAGTGTTCGTTCGGATACTTCGCGTATAGATGGTAGAGTGAACTCAGCAGACGGTGCATGGACACAACAATACAGAAATAACGATTATCATCAATTCAACGCATACAAGGGAATGGAAAATCCAAATTCATCCTCTACTGGTTTAGATATAGCAAAGCGTCAACTTATGGGTAACCCATTGTCGCATAACATTTCGTAATCAAATATAATAAATAATAATGTAAAACACTCATTAAAATAATGCTCCTATATTTTAATGAAGGTACACACTCTAGATATAGATAGTAGTGAAAGAGATCCTGTATTTTACCCAAACCCGGCAGACTACGTTGTTTCTCTAAAATCACCAATTTATGACGTTACTAAGATCTCATTGATATCAGCGCGTATACATAATAGTCAGTATTTGATAAATGAAAGAAATAACACATTTACTTTAAATTCAGGTGGTTCGGATTATGAGATAACTATACCCAACGGTAACTATAACGGTCTAGATTTAGCTTCTAACGTTGTAGCAAACTCGAGTAGCAAAATACAAAGTTCAACGTTTGATAAAGATACAAATGCGATAACTTTTACGGCAAATAACCCATTTACGTTTAAGTTTTATACTGGAACGAACGGGTACAGTAACACTTTAGTAACTGGTAAAACCACACCACATGATATTTTAGGTTTAACTGCAAGTGATGTGGATTCTACTCAAACTTCACCTTATACATTAGAGACCGGGAGTGTTAATCTACAAGGCGCGGATGGTATTATTGTAAAGCTGAGCAGTGGATCGGACGAATTTAACAAAACTATATTTTCAGATATACCTTTTTATACTGGACGAATACTAATGTGTGGAGACGTGATTAATTATTCCGGTGTAGATGATGCTGTAGAGCATAATTTCGATAGTGGTGCGCAAAAAACAATATCGAGTTTACGTGTACAATTTTACTATAGTAGTAATAATCGTCTCATACCTTATAATTTTAGAAATGCAAATCATATACTAAAACTTGCCGTTACTTGTACTACTGATAAGTTCGTGAATATACCTAAATATAGACGAGACGAGACCTTACCAACACCTATGGAAATCCCCAAGGAATTTGAGGATGTACATAGTTGGGATTCTTTTATACCAATAATGATGGTAATTGCAACTGGATTATTTTTACTTATGATTATAAAAAAACCACGTTCTAAGATTATCGAGTAACCGCGAAGACTGGTTGCGCTGGCTTTCTGACCTTTTTGGACACTCTAGACACGATGATAAACACAGTGATAGACAAAAGCGTTGTGAGCAAGGCAGTGAGGGTGTAGTTCATACCACCGTTTTTATTGACCTTGATGACTTGGTTAACCAACCATCTCACCAAGTCCATCCACGAAAGGGCGGCAGCAAATGAGAAGCCAGCAACGATGGCGTTGAGAGATTGAGTTTCGAGTTCGGATGCTACAAGTGTAATAGTTTCTTTAGCGATAGACATTTTTTATACTATAAATATACATTTTATTCTGGGAGAAAATCTTCCTCGAATAAAATTTTCTTATATTTTTTCGTATTTTTCATGTATCCTTTTAATATTTTGACACTTCCTTCATTAAAAGATGTACTACACCCTGATGAAGATTCGGTTTCAGATTCGGTTTCGGTTTCGGTTTCAGAAACTGTATCGTCACCCGACGAGGAACTATTATCACCTATCACTTTAAAATATTTATCACTTGGGTCTACCCATCCTTCTGGTTCTTCAGAGATATCCATTACTATCTATAGCATTTTTTAACATCTGTTCTGTCGGGTTTTTCGGCACCCACGTATCCCAATTATCGTACGACATGTTCATTTTAACATACTTATATTCACGACCTGAATATCTTACAAATTCTATATCTTCTTCGTCTTCGATTTCCAATTCATCTTCATCCTCATCACTTTCAGATTCCTCATAAATCTCTGGAAAATATGACCCTGATTTTTTACCAACCTCGTTCATTGCACAATATTTCATTGCGTATTCCACGTCTTTAGAGAGTATGATATCACGACCACACGCCTTTGCGTATTCGGCTGCACATACGATGGCCTGTTCCATAACAGGTTGGACTACATCTATAGCAGTTTGTTGAAATTGTTCTAATAGTTGCATTGTTGCATTTTTTTCTTGTTGATTCATTTTTAAAACAGTGTTATTGCAGTACCGTTCTCCACTCGGAGTATGTTATAACTATGTGCCAAAACTCTAAGTTCTCTTTTACACTCGTCTTCCGCGTTCAAAGTTAGTTTCAAATCCTGATCTTTAATTAAACTAAAATTAACCTGACCTGTAGGGTACCATCGCTCGGGTTCCAAAGCAAAACTATACGAATAATATCTTCTAAACAGTTGTGTTCTTGAATGATGAATTCCACTTTGAACGGCTCGTAAGTTTATATATTCACCTGAAGCACCCTCTATGGGGTATGAATCGTCGAGTTGGAGTTCGAGTTTCTTTAGGTTTTCGTAGTTAATGTACACACTATCTATATCCCTATAGGAATTATCGTAGTCAAATGTTGCGTTGTAAAATCCATCTACAGTTTTTCGGGTACCTTTAATTATAAAAAATAGTTCCTTAACGGGATTTACAAATCTAAGTTTGTGTTTTATAACGACTGGATTAAGATCGCTACTCTGTTCTATCTGGGAACGACTTTCTTGTATTTGTGTAATTGTATAATCTTTCGGTGTTGTTTTAATATATTTCTTTTCTTTATCCGTTAATGATATCATTTCCGTCGTAACTTTGAAACTTTTTATAAGATTTTTTGGTTTCAAACCCGTGTATAAAATGTATCCGTTGTACGGTGAATCGCTTCTTATAGAGTGTATACACTCATCTATATCACGGAGTTTTACAACAACTTCGACTTCCTGTTTATCTATCGCACAAATTGGTATAGCAAGTTCTGGGTTATTATAAAAATAGAAGGGTACATCAACAAATAAGTTTTGAGCGGACGACGATAGATAACCACCGATAGATGTACTTATAGCAGATGTTCCCGAAAGTTCTTCCGGTGGTTTACCTACGAGTTTTGCCAAACAGTGTTGTTTGGTTTGTGTTACATAATTATCGAAGTATATAGCTAAGAAATCACTCGTGAGTCTCTGAATAACTTTACCACCGATCAAAAGTTCTACGTGTTCTATCATCGCGTGACCTATAGACTCGTTCCAATTAACAGATGTTGTGTTAGCGTGTAAAGCACTTTTTATTGTTTGATCTATGGCGTCCAGACTTATTTTAAAACTTATTGTTTTTATGAGATCACCTTGGTTTTGTGGTATAGTACACCTTAACGTATTCCCAAATTCCAAATCGCCATGTACATCCAAATCAGTCATGAACGGTGCAAAATTGGCATGTTTTTCGAAATTTTTTACAAAGTACGTATATTCGGGATCATCTGTAAAAAAAGCGTCCTGTGGACCGGATGTTTCTAATTGAATACGACCAGCCATTACTAGTATAACTCACTAAAATTTTAAACCCCCAAGACCGCTTTCTATATGTAACACGTTATAGTTAACTGCATACACATACACTTTGTGTCCGAAATTTACACTTGGATCATCGAGTTCTATTTCTATTAAGTTATGTGCTATTCTACTCATATTAACTTGTCCTGTTGGGTAATACAATTCAGGTTTTAAGGAAAAACTGTATACACCGAAGTTATTATTGGTTAACCCCGTATAATATTTAAGAGGTTGTTCATAACTTAACATCAAGTTATCTGCGTTTATGATAATGTTATTATTGAATTTCATTGTAACGTTCTTTATTGGGTTATATTTGTACACGTCGTCACTTACAGCGAGAAAAAACATTTCTTTTACCGGGTGTTTAAAATTAAGCATACCAGACTTTTTAGAAATACCGGCTTTTAATTTAAACTGTGATACTTGAAGCTGTGTGATAACATATTCAATAGGTCTCGACATTATGAAATTCTTCTCGTCTTCCGTCACGAAAAAGAAATCCGTCACGAGTGATACTTTCTTTATAGATGAAGATACACCCAAAGGTGGATTTGATATTGTTTTATCTGTTCTTGTATACGAAACAGTTACGTCTTCGAGTTTTTTAAATTTTAATTCAACTTCCACCATCTGTTTTGTGAGTGCACATACGGGTATAGATAAACTTGGATTTCTGAAAAAGTAAAACGGTAACATAACACTATAATCCCAATCAGAACTCGTTGATATATATTGTCCATGTCCCGTTAGAAAATAAAGTCCTTGGTCAGTGTCGTCTTGTGTGTGGTGTATTTGGTTGTACATGTATATATAATCACCGGTTATACGTTCAATTGTTTGACCACCTATACGTAAGTCTGCGTGTTCTATTATCTGTGCACCTATAGATTCCCGATACCGAAGACTTTTCACATTTATCTGACCACCCATACCCGAGTGTGAAGCACAATAATAGTATAAAATTGATGGTGTAGTTGAAGTTGGTGTAAACGTGACTGTAGCTGTACCGGGGTCAGTAACACCATCTGTGTAATCAGACGTACTAGGTGTCGTTGTAGAAAACCTAAATGGGTGACTAGATGCGTTAACACTAAAAGTATATGTCGTACCTTCGTATAAAGTCAACGTTGCCTGTTCATCACCGTCTATAAAATATTTACCATCAGAGGCGGTCACTATAAATGATTTATTAGGTACGGTAGGTTGAGGTAAAGTAAACTTAAGCATCATACTTCGTACAAGATCACCTTTATTATCTGGTATACGACATTCTATGGACGTGTCGTAATTTGGATCACCATCGAAAGGAGTTTCTATATTTTCGGTTGAGAACTTTGTATGCCTTTTATAGTTCATCAGGAAATGGGAAAATTCGGGTTCGTTAGTAAGCCATTGGTCCTGAGCTCCTGTGATAGCGAGGTTTATTCTACCAGCCATTCTTATTGTATGTGAGTAAAATTTTATAAAATAAAACGAGGCAATATACTAGATTAGATGAATCTTCAACTTCGAAAATTCAAACCCGAGGGTATGGCCGATGATAAGGTGTGTGTATTCATAGGAAAACGTAACACGGGTAAATCAACACTTGTTACTGATATCTTGTATCACAAAAAGCATTTACCAGCAGGAATAGTTTTATCGGCAACTGAAGAAGGAAATCATTATTATCAACAGTATATACCAGACTTGTTTATATATGGAGATTACGATAGGGAAGCTATTGAACGAGTTATGGATAGACAGAGGAAGCTTGTTGGAGCAGGTAAACCGAATTGTGGAGCGTTTTTACTTTTAGATGATTGTATGTACGATTCAAAATTTATGAAAGATACATGTATTCGTCAATGTTTTATGAACGGTCGCCATTGGAAGATATTTTTTATGTTAACTATGCAATACTGCATGGACCTCCCACCAGCACTCAGGGCAAATATAGATTATATTTTCATTTTACGTGAAAATATCATTCAAAACCGTGAGAAACTATTCAAAAACTTTTTTGGTATATTTCCAACGTTCGAAATGTTCAATAAAGTTATGGACTCTTGTACTGAAAATTACGAGTGTTTGGTATTAGATAATACGTCTAAGAGTAATAGAATAGAAGATTGTGTTTTTTGGTACAAAGCAAAGATTAGGAAAAACTTTAAGGTCGGTGCACCCCAATATTGGCAAACACATAAGAAGATGTTTAATCCAAAACACGGTAACATGAAAATAGGTGATCGTAACACAGTTAAAAAGACGACTGCATTAAAAATTACTAAGAAGAAATGATACGAGTTTTATCTAGAAAAATATGTACGGCTTTAAACATAACACACGTACCACCATCTAAGAATATATCACTGGTATATCCAGCGTTTAATGAAATAACCAGTACTACATATAATACAGACGACGGGTACCGTGTATTGGTCGATGTTTGTCACGAAACAAAAACGGTCTATATTGATCACGACATGTCTAATTATGACGAATTAAACGATTTACCCAGAATAGTAAAAACATTTGGTTGTTTGTACCCAAACTATACTTTACGTAAATAATCCAGGCTAACGCGTAAACGTAAAAAAACGAAAAACACATGTATACTATATGACGGACGTTTACACAATGAACCTTTCTGATAATGGGGATGGTATGGTTAACCTTAATAATAACCATACGACTAATTTCATACCGAATGATTCGGGACCATCTCAAGTACCACAACTACCACCCATTCAACAACAACAACAAATGCCGAGTTTTATGACTGAAAAAAATGTGAGTGAAAATAAACAGACAATGGACTCTACATCAATTTCAGATATAATGGGACAACCAGAAGCGCCACTCGAACCACCAATGATGGCACAAGATCCACGAATGACCCAAATGCAGATGCAAACACCAATGATGCAAGCGCAACAACAACCTACTCAACGAAGTGATAAAAAACCCGAAAATGTGGGATCCCCGGGTACCGAGCTC
>JGI24920J38491_100215_pt1 | contig 43788 bp, 52 predicted proteins | sample LinPFosmplate8_FD_38491 | JGI IMG/M metagenome (IMG submission 38491)
TGCAGGTCGACTCTAGAGGATCCCACTTCCAGGCATTATGATCTATCAAGAATTATGCTCAGTTTCCCGAGATTATTCTTGTCCATAGGGTAGGTTGACTACGCGTTACTGAGCCGTATGCCTTGTATTACTACAAAGACTCGCATGGCTTAGTATCAATCCGATAGCAGTCAGGTCCGGCAGGATCAACCGGATTCTGAATCTTAGAAGTATATTTTGTACTATATTGGAATTAACGGAATGCACATAATCTTCACATTTCAGATTTGAGTATTCGGTCAAATCCACATTTTGTATGCGTAACTGGAGGCTCGTAAATCATAAAATGGCTCATTGCCATACTTCATCACAAGCGCCGCTCTTGCGTTACGTATGCAAAAGTTGACGTCCATTGAATACATATAAACCATTCAAAAAAAAAATGAAAAAAATATGATTTCTGCGATCAGTAATATATTGCAGAATATAGTGTTTAAAAATGATAAAAACTAGTTTAAAATCTTATAGGGAAAAGACAAAAAAATCTTCAAATCTTTTTAAAAAATCTCAAAAACTTCATGTTAATGGCGTTCATCATAATATAAGATTCTTTGAGCCATATCCGTTTATAGTAAAAGCCTCAAATGGTAAGTTTCTAGTTGATGTCGATTCTAACAAATACGTTGATTATTGGATGGGTCATTGGAGTCTTATTTTAGGTCATTCACCAAAAAATGTTAAAACCAATGTAAAAATGCAACTTGAAAACGGTTGGATGCATGGTACAGCTAGTAAAAATTCGATTGAATTATCTGAAACGATTTCAAAAGCTGTACCAGTAGCTGAAAAAATCCGTTATGCATCAACTGGAACAGAAGCAACAATGTATGCCATTAGACTTGCTAGAACAGCTACTAAAAGAAAAACAATAGCAAAGATTGATGGTGGTTGGCATGGATACACTACAGATTTGCTTAAGACAGTAAACTGGCCATTCAGTAAATCCGAAAGTAGCGGATTAGTTGATGAAAAATATATCATATCACTCCCATTCAATGATCTAGAAAGTTCAATCAAAATTTTAGAGTCAAAAAAAAATGATTTGGCTGCAGTTATCATTGAACCGGTTCTTGGTGGTGGTGGGAGTATTCCAGCAACAAAGGACTATCTGTTAGGAATAGAAGAATTCTGCCACAAAAATAATTCCTTATTTATCCTTGATGAGATTGTGACTGGTTTTAGATTTAGATATGGATGTTTATACGAGACTATGAAACTTGATCCTGATATAGTAACACTTGGTAAAATAGTAGGTGGTGGATTTCCAATTGGTATCATTTCCGGTAAAAATGAGTTTATGAACTATGCAAATACATCCAAATTCTCAAAATCAAGCCGTGCATACATAGGTGGCGGTACATTCTCTGCAAATCCACTTTCAATGATAGCTGGTAATTCAACGCTAGGTACAATAAAAAAGAAAGGTAACAATCTTTATCAAAAATTAAATGAGTTTGGTTCAGAAACTAGAAAAATGCTTGATAAAAAATTTGCTGGAAGTGTAATTACAACTGGAATGGGTTCTTTGTTCTTAACACATTTTTTGAGCAGTAAAGTACACGAAATTAATAATGCTGCTGATGTAGCAAAATGTGACATAAAAAAATTACATGACTATCATTTTCATATGATAGCAAATGATGGAATATTCTTTTTACCAGGAAAATTAGGTGCGTTTTCAGATACACATACAAAATCTGACATTAAAACCATAGCAAAATCTACTGACAAATTCCTTACAACATTTAAAAAATAAATTGATGTAATACAACTGATTATTATGATATTTTTTGCTAGCAAAGAAAAAACTGAGGATTTATTTTATCAGGCAATGTCATTTATGGAAAAAAGACAACCAAAATCTGCAATTTCATTTTTTAAAAAAATTTTGAAGCAAGATGCAAAAAATGTTGATGCACTGTATAATTATGGTCTAGCATTAAATCAGTTAAAAAAATATCAGGATGCAATTACCTGTTTTGATAAAGTACTTGATATTGATCCAAAATACATTGCGGCTGTCAATAACCGTGGTATTTCATTGGCAGAAATGGGTAATACAGATGATGCACTAGAATATTACAATAAAGCAATAGAAATAGACCCAAAATATGCCGCAGCATATTACAATAGGGGCGTACTTTATGACAAACTGCTACAACATGATGAAGCAATACAAAGTTTAGATGAAGCCATAAAGTGTGATTCAGGAAATGTGAATACAGCATTTTACAGAGGGATAGTATTAGCAAAAATGAAAAAACATGAAGAAGCATTAAACTGTTTTGAGAATATTTATAGAAAACACCCAAAGCATATGGATGCATTTTTTCATAAAGGAATTGAATTAGCTGAGTTAGGAAAGCATGAAAGAGCGCTAGAAATTTTTGATAAATTATTAGATATACATGTAGATAACGTTAGTGTAATCTATGCAATTGCACGAAGTAATGCTGCTATCTCTAACGTAGATAAGGCATTATATCTATTAGAACAAGCAGTCAAAAAAGATCGAAAAACAATCAAAAAATGGGCTATGGAAGATGAATTTTTTGATTCACTACAAGATGAACCAAAGTTCAGGAAACTTATCAAGTGATTTTACAAAACTTTTTTTCTTATACCGTCTATTCTCATTATACGTACATTTTTTTTCGGTCCAATTAATCTGGCCTCATAAATTGGCACATACAATTCAATTATTTCATTCACAACAACCTTTTCTACCAAATTACGTCTGCCGATTGTAACAGATTTTTTTAATCTTGCAATCAGTTTGTTAGCAGCAGCATCATAAGTAATTTCAGGTTTTTTCACATTATTTTTTACTTTTCCCAATGTACGTCTTGGATAACTCTCAATGAATCTTGAGCTCATTTTGTATGGCATTTTAATTTCCTTTCCATGATGATCAAATGCAACTTCCTTTTCTTCTTCCAAAAATACATGTTCTTCTATTTCCAAGTCAATTTGATTTTTTTTTCTTGTACTTGATTTAACTTTAGTACGTAATCTTCCTAAAACGCCTTTACCCTGTTTTATAGGAAATGTGTAGCCAGCAACAAGTATTTCCTTAACATTTGGTTTAACATTAATCGTATGAATAACTTTTCTGTAAAAGTCTGCATTGTATTTACCTGATAAAATTAAAAAAGCTTCATAGGATAGTTTTAGTGAATGTACATGTACCTCGGTTTTGCTAGGTTTTTGTAACATACTTCTAAAACGCGATGTTTTTCTATTTTCAACAATTTGTTCTGCATCACTCAAATCTAATATGGGTCGTAAAACTACTGTCTTAACTGTGTAAACCAAGTAACTAAATCTAACAGCACAATGTTATAAACAATAGCATAGATTACTTGTTTGTAGAATATGAGTTTGATCTTAAAAAAATAATATGTATTATTTAATCAGTATTCCTGAATATCCACAATTTTTAAGATAAGGTATTCTGAATAAACTAATATGAAAAGATCAAAACGAATCAACAGAAACTTAACTGTAATTGGTATCATAATACTTGGTTTTCTTGTGTATGTGTTTGGTGGTGATATTCTTCCGCTTGATACAGTTTCACCAACCTTTTCACCATAAAAAACGAGTTTTCAGATTAGTATGAATAAATCAACCCTCAAAAAGATTTTAGTGATAGCGAATGTGTTTGGCGCTATTTTAATAATGACACTTGTTTTGGTTTAATTTTTAAGATAAGTGAGTTTTCATTCACTACGCTTTGGATTTATGTGAACATATTTTGTTGTTTAAATGGCCGAATTGTAATCTAGACAATAGTTTTTATGATTACTTATTTTATTTCTACCAACAATGAAAAAAAGCAATATTTCCTCTGCCCCTATTAAAAAAGTAAAAAAGGACTACTTTACTGGTCCAGCAACACTTCGAGAAATCTCTAGAATTACCAAACCAACTGAACACGATATCTATCATGTAACATTTAAAAAATCATCTAGAACTAAACTTCATTTTCATACTGGAAGCCAAATGCTTATTGTGACCAAAGGTAGTGGCAGTTTAGTTTATTATAAAAAAACCAGTAGTGGTACTACAAAGTTTAAAATCGCAAAAACTAAAATTATCAATTTGAATTGTGATGATGTAGTTTACATTCCACCAAAAATTCTGCATACGCACGGTTCTGTTAAAAAGAATGCAATTTTTTCACATATCGCTGTGAATTTCTATTCAAAAAAGAATGAAAAATCCAGAACAGTATGGTATGAATCAGATCTAAGATCAAATGTTATATCTAAAATACCATAAAACGCACATAGAATTGTTTTTATCATAATATTGGTTTAAGAATACATGAACCGAATTCAGGCTCAACAAATTTTGACGCTAAATTCAGATTCTACTTTTAATGATGCAAAATATGCCTATCGAAAACTAACATTAGAATTACACCCAGACAAAAATAAGGATGAAGAAGATGGTAGAAGATTCAGAAACGTGTTAGAAGCATATCATTTCTTAAAGGCTCAAAATAAACTGGAAAATTCTAATTATAACAATAATCAAAATACTCATAAAAATAAATCTCAACGAAAAAAATATTCTAATCAGCAAAATTCAGAAGAAGATTGGAGTAAATTTACAAAAGATTTTGAAATGGATGAAAACTTTTGGAGACAATACGAAAAATCATTTTGGAACAATTATGAACTTAGAAACAAGAAAAAATCTGGAAAGAATAACTTTGAAAAAGCATTTTGGGATGAAAATCAAGAAAATGTTAATCCAAAATCCAAAAAGAAATACCGTAATGAACAGGAACATATCTATAAACATGATTTAGCCGTAGACGTTGACAAGAGCTTGTGCATTGGTTGCTGTAGCTGTGAAACTATCGCACCAAAAGTTTTTGCTGTTGATAAACTTAAGATGGTAAATCCAAAATCACATGTTTATAACCAGTATGGTGCATCGGAGGAAAAAATAATGGATGCAGCAGAAACATGTCCAACACATGCAATTAATGTTGACGAAAAAAAATCTAGAAGAAGGATATTCCCACGATAATCAACTGCTCTTTATTTTAGCGCATAATTGATCTAATTCATCATCAGAAAGTTTTGGTCTATCTTTAAACATACTATGCACAGGACCAGCTTGATCATGTGACTCTCGTGGTATTAAATGAACATGAACGTGCGGAATTTCTTGGCCACTGTCCTTTCCATTATGTATTGCTAATAATGTAGAACCTGTGAGTTTATCCACTTTAGAAATCACTTTGTGTACAGTATCAAAAAGATCATTGTTATCAATATCTGTCATATCTTGTACTTTTTCATAATGATTTTTTGGGATTACCAATGTATGACCACGTGATACTGGAAATGCGTCTAAAAATGCAATAGAATTTTCAGTTTCCGTGATTATCCTAGATGGAATTTCCTTGTTAGATATCTTACAGAAAATACAATTCATGTTCTAGTTAAACAGGAATAAAGTATAAAGTGAATCGCTATGGATTAACAATTTCTGCATATGCCATATCCTTTCCATATTTTACAGTAACAATATCACCTACGTTTCTATCACAGTTATCAATTGTTTTAGGAATACTATCTAAAGTGTCCACATTACACATAGTACCATACCACGTACTCCATTTTCCCATGATTTCAACTTCTTCATAAACATCTTCTCGAATTAAGTTCCAAAATGGAAAGATCAAAGTAGCTATAATTATGAAAGCTGCGATAAATATGAAAAGAAACATCAATCCGTATTTTTTTCCATCACTCATCTCATCATCTCTATACTTCTTCATCTCATCTTTCATATCATCACCAATTTTTTTTACAGTAAATAAACTACCACAATCCGCCTTCGCCCGGACTACCACCAGCATCATCCATTTTTTTTTCTGGAACGTTGCTATGTGCCTTTTTTTTATGTCGCTCTAAGCGTTCAGGACTAGGCAATTCTAGATCACAAACATCACATTTTGTTTCACTCTTAGCCTTTTTGCCAAATAATCCCATATTTTGTATCATCATGAAACATGTTATAAAGGATATTAATTTTCATGGACGGTATGGAAATCAAAAACATCACTGTGTTAGGTTCTGGAATAATGGGTCACGGAATAGCACAAATTTCTGCGATGGCAGGTTATAATGTAGTACTCAGAGATATTGAACAGCAATTCTTAGACAAAGCTATGGAAAAAATAAAGTGGAGTTTAGGTAAGCTTGTTTCAAAAGGAAAAATTTCTGAAGATCAACAAAATGAAATATTTTCAAGGATTAAACCAATAGTAGATTTGAATGAAGCTGTTCATGATAGTGACTTGGTAATTGAAGCAGTTCCAGAAATAATGGAACTTAAAAAAAAGGTATACGCAGAGTTAGACAAGGTTGCTAATGATAGGATTATTTTTGCATCTAACACTAGTACATTACCCATAACAGAAATTGCCGATACGATTTCTAGGCCAGATAAATTTATTGGTATACACTTTTTCAATCCACCTCAACTAATGAAGCTAGTTGAAGTAATACCTGGACAAAAAACTTCAAATGATGTTGTTGATCTCACAACAAATTTTGTAAAATCTGTTAATAAGATACCTGTTATATGCAGAAAAGATGTTCCAGGATTTATCGTAAACAGGCTTTTCATACCACTTGTTCATGAAGCCTGTTATGTAATGGAAAGGCAGCAAATCCAACAGACTGAAATTGATTCGGCAGTAAAATTCAAGCTTGGATTTCCAATGGGAATATTTGAATTAGCTGACTTTACAGGTTTGGATGTTATTCATAAAGCAACTATAGAGATGCACGTTAGAGATAAAAAAGTAATTTTACCACACCCTACAATTGAGCAACTCTTCAATGAAAAAAAGTTAGGGCAAAAAAGTGGTGAGGGTTTCTACAAATATTCTGATGATAAATATGAAAGAATACCACTTTCAGAGGAATTAGCACAAAAATGTAATCCTATCCAAATTATTGGAAACATTCTGAATAATGCTGCGTGGCTTATCACAAACAATGCCAGCGATATTGATGAGATTGAAAAAGCAGCAAACCTTGGGCTTGGTCTAAAAAAACCATTATTTGAAACAGCAAAAGAAATTGGCATGCAAAAAATTGTTGATGAGTTAAATCAACTGTCCAAAAAACATGGTACGTTCTATGAACCTGATTCTCTTTTATTATCTATGTGTTAATCTGCTCTAAAATGTATTTTATTGCTTGTTGAGGAGTTTCTACACCAACAATTTTTACATTTTTCCTATGATCTAAATATCCATCAGCATATTTTGATGCAGTTCCACCTGAATTTTTTAGTGCGACTATAGGTTTTTTGTACATGTATGCAGCACAAATTTCAGATAATGTACCAGAACCACCTCCGATAACTACAACACCGTCAGCTGAAAGTGCATTTAAAAAATCACGGGTCAAGCCCATGCCAGAAGGAATTACTATGTCACAGAATTCGTTTGCGTGAGATGGATCATCTTGAGGTATTATTCCAACAGTTATACCACCAGATTCTTGTGCACCATGACATGCTGCACGCATTACACCACCAAGCCCACCAGTTATCAAAACAGAATTAGATTTTGCAACTTCTGATCCAACATCATACGCAAGTTTTTCCAATTCTGGTGTACAGCCATTATCATTATTACCAATTACTAAGATCTGGCGATTTTTCATATTAGATAGTACAATTTAACCATGAAATACTTTTTGAAATATTCAGAGAGTAAAGGATATTAATTGAAAAAAATAAGTCTGGATATGACTAAAAGAACAATGCCAGTCTGTTGTGATTTAGAACAATACAAACTGATCGAGAAATATGCCAAAAAGCGTGGTATGATGAATGCTAGTCAGGCAGTAGAAAAAATCCTAGAGGAAATCTAAGCATAAAATCCCATCTAATGAATTTGTCATGATTAAATTTACTGCAAAGAATATTATATTTTTAAAAAATTAGATATCTAATGGGTATTTTTACTCGTAAACCAGCATATTGTACAATTTGTAACAAGCAGGTTATGCATAAAAATAAGGCAAAAAGGGAATGGGGTGTAAAATCTCCATTATGCAGTGATTGCTATTTGAATAAAATGCAAGAATCTTACGATGCAAGTATAATAAAAAAATGTGTGAATTGTGGAATGAAAAGTAAAGTTACTGAATTGTGGGAACCACGATTACAGTGGGATATGGAAGGACTACTTTGCAAAAAATGTTTTGACAAAAAAGAATTGGATTTTAACAAAAAGAAGGATTTTTGCAGTGTGTGTGGCAGTAAGCTCGGTTTTATTAGATATAATCCAAAAAACCATTGGAAAATAAAGGGACAGTTATGTAAAGCATGTTGGGATACTCAGAAATCCCAATTAGATCAAAAATGAAATTTTTTAAAAAATTTCAATGTGAGGATTGTCAAGTAAAATTTTCGCGGCATGAAGAATTGATGAATCATCAAGAGATAACTCACTTTAAGGATTCACCGTACGATTGTAAAGTATGCAATGAAAATTTTCATAGTATGTCAGAAATGCGTGACCACCTCAGGAAAAAGCATTCGTATAAAATTGATAGGTGATTCTATATTGCTTTTACAGTTTTGACAATTGGAGGTCTTACTTTAGTAAAAACTCTGAATCCACAAATGCATTTTATTTCTGGTAATCTGCTTAATTCAGAGTTGCTTACTTTTGTATTACATCTTAAACAAGAGTAAATAACATCAAGTTCTTCAGTTTCTGCAATATTATCTGTAGAATCTTCACCATTAATTTCTATGTTAGATTCATCAACCATAATATCAGACCCTAAATCCATAATAAAAAGTGTAGTTAGGTAAGAGACAATTCGATATAAACATTATCTGGAATTCTTAATCTCATAAGTTGACGAATTGCTTTATCATCAGCACTAATATCAATAACCCTTCTATGCATTTTCATTTCCCATTTTTCATAAGTTTCTGTTCCACTACCACATGGTGATTTTCTAGTAACAACATTTAGACGTTTTACAGGAAGTGGAATTGGGCCCTTAACTTTAACGCCAGCCTTTTTTCCTATATTCATAATTTCACTGCATACATCACCTAAGCGGGATAAATTTATGCTTGTTAGTTTAACACGAGCAGGTTGAGCCATATCCTAGACTCATACTTTTTGGGTTAGTTCTTTAACAACGCCAGCAGCGATTGTTGCACCCATATCCCGTAGTGCAAATCTTCCCATCTCTGGGAATTCTTGGAATGTTTCAATACATGTTGGTCTAACTGGTGTAATTCTAACAATAGCGGAATCACCAACCTTAAGGAATTTTGGATCTTTTTCTTCTACTGCTCCTGTTGCAGGATTAATTTTAGCTTCAAAGGCTGTTATTGTCGCAGCAACTTGTGCAGTATGACAGTGCATGACAGGTGTATAGCCAGGAGCAAGTGCTGTTGGATGATGGATTACAATTATTTGTGCTCTGAATTCTTTAGCTACGTTAGGTGGACTATCAGGTGTTCCAAGAACATCACCTCTTTTGATATCTTTTTTCTCAATACCTCTTAAGTTAAAACCAATATTATCGCCAGCTGATGCTGATGGCATTTCTTGGTGATGTGTTTCAATTGATTTTATTTCACCTATGGCCCCAGATGGCATAACAATGATTTTGTCATTTGGTTTCATTGTTCCAGTTTCAACACGTCCTACAGGAACAGTACCGACTCCAGTAATTGAATAAACATCTTGTATTGGTAATCGTAATGGTTTACCTGTTGGTTTTTCAGGTACTTTAAAGTCATCAAATGTTTCCAAAAGAGTTTTGCCCTTATACCATGGCATGTTTTCAGATTTTTTAACAAGATTTTCTCCTGTCCATCCAGAAACAGGAACGAATGGGACATCCTCAATTTTATATCCAACTGACTTGACAAGTCCTTCACCCTTTTGTTTTGCAGTATTGAAAGCGTCTTCAGAGAATTTGCTATCATCCATCTTGTTAATTGCTACAATTAGTTGCTTTACGCCAAGTGTTTTTAATAAAAATGCATGTTCTCTAGCTTGACCGCCAGGTGCAATTGCTGTATCTGTTTCACCTTCTTTAGCAGAAAGTACCAAAACTGCTGCATCAGCTTCTGATGCACCAGTAATCATATTTTTGATAAAATCTCTATGACCAGGAGCATCAATTAACGTAAAGAAAAATTTTGGAGTTTCAAATTTTTGAAAAGCTAAATCGATTGTAATACCTCTTGCTCTTTCATCCTTAATGTTATCCATAACCCAAGCGTATTTGAAAGAATCACCCTTACCAGTTTCTTCTGATTCTTTAGCATGTGCTGCTATTGTTCTTTCATCGACTACACCTAGATCCAACAAAAAGTGGCCCATAGTGGTTGATTTGCCATTATCAATATGACCAGTGATTATCATGTTCATGTGGTCTTTATTTGCCATATCGAAGTCAAAGTGAAATAGGCTTTATTACTATTTCGTTTTAGTATAAGTGCCCACTTGATTTTCTGTTTTTTCTTTGCTGTGTATTATTAATTTCATATACTATAAATCAAAGTCACGATATGAAAAATTCATGAAAATAACTGTATCAGTGATTAAAGCTGATGTTGGCGGAATAGGTGGCCACACACTTCCAAGCAATGGACTTCTTGATGCAATAAGGAAAACAGTAAAAGAATCTAAAGATTTGCTAATTGATCATTATATCGGATATTGTGGTGATGATTCTCATATTGTTATGACCCATACTAAGGGAGTTGACAATGAAGAAATTCATCAACTTGCTTGGAATGCTTTTATGGCTGGTACAAAAGTTGCCAAAGAAGAAGGATTATACGGTGCTGGACAAGATCTGTTAAAGGATTCTTTTTCAGGTAATATCAAAGGAATGGGACCAGGTGTAGCTGAAATGGAGTTTGAAGAAAGACCTAACGAAGTGTTCACTGTTTTCGCTGCAGATAAAACTGAACCTGGTGCTTTCAATTATCCGATCTATAAGTTATTTGTTGACGCACTAAGTAATACCGGACTAATAGTAAACCAATCACTTGCTAAAGGTGTTAACATAAACATCATGGATGTGGAAAAAGGTAAAATTGCAAATCTTTCTTTGTGGGAAGATAAACCGATAATTGAGGCTGCGCTTATGTATCCTAGTCGTTATGTTGTTGATTCAGTCAGTACAAAAGATGGCGAGCCGATATTAGATGCGTCTACTGACAGACTACACAACATAGCTGGTACATATGTTGGTAAAGACGATCCAATTTGCCTTGTTAGAACACAAAAAAACTTTCCTGCTACGGAAGAAGCTGGAAGTGTATTCAGTAATCCACATTATGTTGCTGGAAACACACGAGGTAGCCATAATATGCCTTTGATGCCAGTTAAGATCAATTCAGCAGCAACAATTAATTTTTGTATTCCAATTGTTGAAGCGTTGGTTTTCAGTATGCATAATGGTAAACTAACTGGTCCATTTGATGGATTTTCAACGCCAGATTGGGATTACATACGCGAAATTGCTACAAAGAAGGCATTAGCAATGAGAAGCCAAGGATTTATCCATCCAGCAACACTTGTGCCATCTGAGTTAGAATATGCAGAAGGATACAAAGCTATAATGGATATTTTGCATAAAAAAATGAAGCCAATTCAAGATCAACCACAGAACGATCAAAGAAAAGAATCCTATGAAGACCCAGACTAATTGAAACAAAAAAAGTTAAAAGAAATAAGAACACTGTAAATTATGAAATTATCGACATACTTTACAACTTTAAAGCCATTTGCTATAACATACATTTCAGTAATAGCTTTCTCAAATTTTGTTTTTGTTTTATTCAGTCAAACTGTTCGTGATATCATTTGGTCATTTTTCAAAGATGCTGGGGGAATAGTAATACTTGGAGTTGTATTTTTATTTGCTCTAGCATGGTTGTTCAAAGCAAGACCACATAAAATCCCAAAACAGTATCATGTTATAATATTTGACATATTTGGGAAAGAATCACAGATAGATGGATTGAGAACTGAATTTAAAAATCATGACGTAGCATGGAGTTTCATGAAGTTTTATAAAAAATCATACCCACTTTGTAATTTTGCAATGGTAACAAAACAAAAAAGTTCTGCCAAAAAAATCATTTTCAAATATATCTAATTCTGCTTACATAGTTTTTGCACATATAGATTTCAGTACACACCTTAGATCCAAATTTATTACTTGATTATACAAAAAAACTCATGGAATTTTCAATAATTGCTGAAATTTTTGAAAGAATGGAAGGCACAACAAAACGTATCGAGCTAACAAATCTATTGGTTGAATTATTAAAAAAAACACCTAAAAAAATAATTCCTAATGCTGTTTATCTTTTACAAGGTATTATCAGACCAAATTTTGAAGGTGTTGAACTAGGTGTTGCTGAAAAACTTGCGATTCGTGCTATTTCAAAATCTTCTGGTTTATCAATTAAAAAAATTGAAGAAGATTATAGAAAATGTGGTGATCTTGGTCTAACTGCATCAAATATACTAAAATTAAAAACGCAAACAACATTTACAGCAGAAAAAATAACTTTAGAAAGAGTTTATGAAACTTTATTCAGGATTGCAAAGTTAGGAGGTAAAGGTTCACAGGACTTGAAAATGAAGTACATTTCAAGTCTGCTAAATGATGCAACACCACTAGAAGCAAAATTTGTATTAAAAATTTTGTTAGGTACACTACGTTTGGGAATAGCAGAAAATACTATCATGGATGCACTTGCAATTGCATTTACCGGGAAAAAAGAGAATAAGGAACAAATAGAAAATGCGTATAATGTTTCAAGTGATCTTGGTAAAGTATCTTTACTAATTGCAACTGATGGAATAGATGAGATAAAAAAATTTAAGATTTCGTTGTTCAGTCCGATAAGACCAATGCTAGCTGACCGAGTTAAAAGTGAAAAAGAAGCAATTAAAAAAATGCCGGAGAAATTTGCTGCAGAGTATAAACTAGATGGTGAACGTGTACAAATTCATAAACAAACAAATGAAGTAGTTTTATTTTCAAGAAGATTAGAAAATATTACTCAATACTATCCAGATATTGTAGAGAATGTAAAAAAATCTCTAAGTGTTAATGAAGGAGTTTTTGAAGCAGAGATTGTTCCTGTAAATGAAAATACTGGAGAGTTTCTACCATTCCAAGAACTGATGCACAGAAGAAGAAAATATAAACTTGAAAAAGCTATTTCGCAATATCCTATTACAGTTAATTTTTTTGACGTGTTGTATTTTGATAATAAAGACTGCTTAAATTTGGAATATTCTGAACGGAGAAAGATTCTAGAAAAATTAGTTAATGAAGATAATTTTTTAAAACTTGTGCCAATGTTGCTTGTTAAAAATGAAAATGAGATTGAAGATTTTCTTGAAAATTCTATTAATTCTGGTTGTGAAGGGTTAATGTTAAAAACTCTTGATGCACCGTACCGTGCCGGAGCAAGAGGTAGTAATTGGTTAAAACTAAAACGTGAATATAGAAATGAATTAGGTGACAGTCTAGATTTAATTGTTATAGGTGGATATTTTGGAAGAGGTAGAAGAACAGGTCTGTACGGCACATTATTACTTGGGACATATAATCCTGATAAGGATAATTTTCCCAGTGTATGTAAAGTTGGTACAGGTTTTACAGATGAAAGTTTAGATCAGCTATACCAAATTCTCTCCAATAAAATAACTCTCAAAAAAAATTCTAGGGTTGTTAGTGAAATGGAAGCAGATGTTTGGTTTGAACCTGAATTAGTTTTAGAAATTGTCGCATCAGAAATTACATTGAGCCCTATTCATAAAACTGGATTAAATTTAATCAGGAAGGGAAGCGGGTTTGCATTGAGATTTCCAAAATTCACAGGAAAAATTAGATTTGAAAAGGCAGTGGAAGACGCCTCTACAGATGAGGAAGTGTTGACATTGTATAAGGGACAATCAAAATTTAGTCAAGTAAAATGAATTGTACGCTAAGAGTATGATATAAATTAGAAAAGGATGTAATTGAGATATTAACTATGTATAGCGGAGAATTAGAAGTTCAAGCAAAAAGAAAGGCAATAGCTGTTTTGCAGGACGAAATTAACAGAATTCTTAATGCAAGTAGAGTTCTTTCAACACTACCAAAAATGTTGGTAAAAAAAGACAAAGCAGGAATCAAAAATGCACATGAACAAATTTCAAGCATTGAAGAAGAAGTAGAAAACCTCAGACGTAAAATCACAAGAGATGTAGCAGATGTTGGTGGTTTGATTTTGAACAGGGACAATATCCTGAATACATCTTATACAATGGATGAAATTGGTGGTTACATAACTGGAATTTCCTTCAAGCTTTCAAACATCAAATCTTCAACACTTAAAACAGCACATCTAGAAAAAGATCTTACTGAACTCATTGAACTTGTTGTTGATGAAATTTACAAATTAAACGAAATTATTAGAAGCTTAAATGTTGATTCTGGTAAATCTATCGAACTTGCCCAAGAAACACAAAAAATTGAACGCGAGATTGACATCAAATACCGCAAAATGTCAATTACAGCTCTAAATGAAATTTCTGACACCAAAGAATTACTGTTGATGAAAGATGTCATTGAAGCAATAGAAGAAATGGCTGATAAGTGCCAAGAAGTTTCTGATTCATTCATTTTATTAGCGCTAAGTCTTTGAGTTGTTAGGCGAATTATTAGAAAATAGAATAGTTGTTTGGAACATACAAGAATCTAGAGATTTATTCGCTAATGGTTATTTTGGAAAACCCATTGGAATCTCAAAACCAAACCCGAATGATATCAATGTTCCATTAATTTTGGATCTTATTGAGGGATGTTACCTTCAAAAAACTTCAAAAATTAAGATCGTTAAAAATGGTAAAAAAGTTTCGTTAAACACACTGATCAAAATATGCAAAAAAGAATACCATAATTTTGATAAAAAATTTCAGGTGTACAAAGATTTTCGGGAGAAAGGATATGTCATTAATCCTGGGATAAAGTTTGGTTCTGATTTTGCTGTATACAAGAAAGGACCGGGTATTGATCATGCACCATATTTAGTACAAGTTTACAACAAAAACGATGACATTTCTTCCACTGCTGTAGTGTTAGCAGGTAGATTATCTAGTAGTGTTAAGAAACAATTTATTCTGGCTATACCACATGGTAAAGACAAAATTGATTATTTGTCACTAGATTGGTGGAGAGCTAATTAATCTTCTTTATGTAGCCTGCAATATTGTTGTAAATATCAAATAATTCTTTTGTAATGCCAAAATCATAACTATTTTTCCATTTTCCGTAAATACGTATCCCATTATCTGTAGGATCAACAAAAATTGTTGCGTCATTAACTGATTGATTAGCAATCATTTCGTTTAATGACGAATCAGCGTTTAGATCTTCTGCAAGTTTACCGCCTTCCCATATTACACCAATTATTTTTTTTGAACCAAAGTGACCAGTAGTTTTCAGTCTAGTTCTTGCTACACGACGTAAACGCCATGACTCAACATCATTACCTATATCCTGTTGTACAACAAAATGTGCTTGAAACCTATCCTGAGCACCCCATGGAAGTGGATTTGGATCTTGCATTTTTATCCCTTCTGTATTATCTGCACTGCATCAATATTTGTGCCAGAAATTTTCAATGAGCCCTTGTTGGTAACCATTCTAGTAGTCTGAGAGAAACATCTGCTATAGTAATCTCCCTTCTCAACTTCCCCTTCACCTATCTCATTAGGAGTTGCACTAACACCAATCTCATTTAAAATATCAGAAAACTTTTCAGACCAATTTTTTAATATAATAGTTTCAGGTTCAGAATCTTCCATGCCGTACTTGATTTTAGCACATAATTTAACATTTCTCGTTGTTCTGGATTAGTGATTAGCAATAAAATAAATAGATGAGAAACTAATTTTTGATCTCATGCTAAAGTTTCAAAATAAAACCGTATTAGTTACTGGCAGTGGTACTGGAATTGGGCAGGCTATTACCAAGAAATTTGTGGAAAATGGCGCAAATGCAATAATCCTAGGAAGAAGAAAGGAGCCATTAGAAGAAACGGCAAAAATGCTAGAGGAAATCATCAAAGAAAAACAGAGTAATGCGACTATCAAAATTTTTGATGGTATAGATGTCAGTGATGAAAAAGCTGTCACTGGGATGTTTGATTCATTAAAAAGTGAAAATGTAAACCTGGATATTGTTGTAAACAATGCTGGAGTCTCCGGTCCTGTAACATGTTTTGCTCATGCACCGCTTGATCAGTTTAGAAGTACTGTAGATATTCATCTGACTGGAACTTTTTGGACTTCAGTTCAGGCACTAAAAGTTATGAAGAAAGGTGCAAAAATTATTACAATTTCAACATTTTTTGCAGAAGAAAGACCATTAGAACAACGACCATACAGGTTCAGAGGTCCATATACCGCATCACAAGGAGCAAAAAACAGACTCGTAGAGGCAATGTCATGGGAACTTCTAGAAAAGGGAGTTATGTCGATTGGAACTAACCCTGGCCCAGTCCATTCAGACAGAATTTACAAGACAGTCTATCCAAAGGCTGCATCAGAATTTCTACGTGTAAGCGGTTTTGAAGACCTATCACCAAGTGAAGTTGAAGCTGCAAACAATGAGATTGTAGGATTGTTAGGGGAAGATGAAGAAACCATAAAGGCTGGAATAAAATCAGCCGCAAAAAAGTTAGGTAAGTCTGAAACTACACTTACCAATTTACTGGATAAAGTAAAAGGTATTGCAGAAAAAATTCAAAAGAACACATCAACCATGATTCCAGATCAGCAATTTTTATCGCAAGAACAGGTTGCCACAACAGTCCTAACACTTTCGGACGATGACCAGGCAAAAATTCTCAATGGAAAAATAATTCCTGGTGACAGAGTTTTCTATCCTGTCAAGTCACATATTAGAGGATCCGTTCCTAAATCTGAGAAGAATAACTTGGACGGAAAAAATGTATTAACTGATCCAATGATAGGACCGAATCTAAATCATGATGAGAAGAAAATAATGGACGATATTCATTCAATGATAATTAAGATGGGCGGTGATCCAGCTGGCGAACATGACAGCAAACGTGATGATTTATTTATTCATTTCACATTCGATGTCCCAAATTTTTCTAAATTAACCGAGCTGTCAAGAAGTGAATGGGACAAATTGGTTGACCAATTCATCAATATGCCTGCCAAGTTCACACGAGATGCTCTTGATGAGTTAGTTCCTAATGGCTCGGACGACCCAAGAAAATTCAAAGATGCAAAGGGAAGAATCATTATAATCGGTCCTGCTCTTCCCGCTGGTAAAAAAATCAGTGGTCATGAAAGGGCAAAGATTGAAGTTTTCAGAGGTGCGCTTAGACCATTTGCGACTACCATCAACCAAGAATTGAGTGATGTATTGAAATCAAACATTAGAGTATTCTTGATTCTACCTGGTACTGTTGATGGAAAGGAACCAAATAACGAGAATATTATGAATACTATTAACTACTTGATGTCAGACGAAGCAGCATTAAGTTCGGAAGTAATTTTCTGTCCAGACGAAACAAGATAGTACTAGAAAATACCTGTAGAATCAATAATCAGCTTAATTGCTGCTGCGATAAGCACAATGATTACTAAAATCTTCAATTTGTTTTCCTTTATCTCAAGTGACAGTCTAGCGCCTAAAATTCCTCCAGCAAATGCACCGATCGACAACAACAATGCCTGATAATAATCAGGATGGCCTAACATGGAATGTATGATTAATCCAGAAAAAGATGCAAACATCAAGATGAACTGTGAAGTTGGTGCCGCACGCTTCATTGAGATTCCAAGCGCAACCACCATTAACGGTACGAAGATTAGGCCGCCTCCAATACCAAATAAACTTGATATTATTCCCGCAAAGAAACTAGCACCTGCTGAAAAAACAAGCAACAGACGTGATACGTCTATTGGTTTTTCCTCGATTTTTCTCTTGAGAAATATGTATGACGCTGAAGAAATGAGAACGAGTGCAAACAAAATTTTGAAAATATCTGGAGATATCTCAGAGGATACGAATGCACCAAGTATTGTACCAGGAACAGCCATTAAGCCAAGTTTCCAGCCAAGTGAAAGTTCTATCCGTTTTTGTTTAGCATACATAGCTGTTGACGCTACAGAATTACTAAATACAGCAAATAGACTGTTGCTTACAGCTAGTGTGGGAGAAAATCCCATGAATGTCAATACGGGGACGATAATTATTCCACCTCCCAAGCCGATTATTGATCCTAATATCCCCGCAACAAACCCAAGCGGAATTAACCAAAGTTCTTCAATCATACTATATCGATATTATTTCCATTTTGGAATTTTCTGTTATATTGAATTTGTCGACAAACCCAGCTGTAACTTCTAATACATACTTAGCATTATTACCTGAGACGCCATTTTCTCTACATGCCACAACTTCTATAGTTGTCCCGCATAATGGGACATTTTTCTCAATTGCAACTACATTAGAATTTTCATCTAACCAAATTATATCCAAATTAAATTGCATGCCTAACATCCACATAGCACGTGTTCCGGATCCATCAAAGACGAATAACATTCCCTCATTATACGGAAGTTTTTCAGGGTACCACGATAACCCTCTTGTCCTTAATTCTTTTGTATCTGCAATTTGTACCTCCAATATTTTATCGTCAATCATTATTGTACCACGTGGAAACTCAACAGATTCAAGCTTGAGGTCCGTTGGAAGAGTAAGCATTCCTGCTACTCCAATAATAACTGCAGCAGCTACAATGGGAATCAAAACCTGAGTTCTTGTTGGCATAAATTTAGATGATAATAATACGCTTAAAAACTGACTGACATTTTTAGTATATAGTTTCGTGTATATGACGTATATGCATAGTTTTGTGCTAAAACTGTCCTAAAACATGCTAGAGAAAATCCATGCTTGATTTAACATATATTGAGATCTTCTATTATTATGTAGAATACATGTTCTGCATACATGCTACATCACAAGACTAAAATCATGATATTTCTAACAATAGATGGTTTGTACGCCAACAGAAGTTAGAGGGTCACACACTCTCTAACTTCAATTATTCAGTTCAAAAAAATATAACGACTATGGAAATACTCTATGAATGGCTTTGCTTCTGACCATGCATAAGACAGGAGCAACAAACAGATAAGTTGGCAGTTAAAAGAATCTTAGAAGAATGGCACAGCCAGCATGGACGAAAACTGATAAGGAAAGAATCAGAAAGGTTTTAGATTTAATTCAAGAGTTTGAGAACTCTGGATCGGCGAAACATTACAAAGCAAACGCACAGAAGGTGAGAATAATGCTAGAGGCAATTAAAAAAACCTTAGGATAATGAGTTTTTACTTAAAAAATATGCTTCATAATTCGGTGTTCAAAGACTAACCTTGAACTTTATCTCATCAACCTCTTCGGAAGTCAGAGAGAACCTCACTTTTAATCATCAGCACTAGATTACACTCAAACCATATTGATTAGCATTGACATGGTCAGAAGAGTAAAAAAATGGGAACTGTATAAAAATTCCTGACAAGAAGTTAAAAACTAAAAAATGTCATAAAACAGAGTTTTTGAAATCATGAATGGTAGAAAAGGAATCCTTAGTATGATTACTAACATCTGATATCTTTGCACCGTTGTAAACTTTCTCAAGATATCTACCAGCTAATATCATTGGTCCCCCAACTGCACATGTAATACCAGTTGGCTCAGGAATCCATAACATGATAAATCCAATTTTTTGTATTTTTTTACCAGGAGCTGGTGCCCTGGTTAAAGCTCTCAAAGAACGTGTTGTGCTTTTATCATCTAATTTCATAATATCTGAATATAATCCACTGCGTCTCTTAGCTGACTCCCTCATTATTTTCAATTTCTCAATACGCTCTCGTAATGGATCCTGCATATTTGATAATGAAGTAAAATTAGATAAATACGAATGTGAAGTTCTGTTAATCAATAGTCAAAAAACTATCACAAACATAACCTGATATAGAATTTCATCAGTTGGTGAAAGACACTAATTATACTAGAATTAACTAGTAATTATGTTGAAAAATAGTAAAAGATTAGAATCTATCAAAGCTGCGCATAAAACTAAAAAAACATCAAGCACAACAAGTGAGGAAGATTATCTGGAAGTGATTGCTGAATTAGTAGAATTAAAAGGATATGCAACTACATTAGATATTTCTAGATTTATGAATGTCAGCCCACCAAGTGTTACAAAAATGCTTCAAAAATTGGATGAAAAAAAATATCTTGAATACGAAAAGTATCACGGTATTAATTTAACTAACATTGGTAAACAGGTTGCGGATACAATTCGTCGGAAACATAGCACATTATTAGAATTTTTTGAAATTTTGAATGTTGGAAGAGGTATTGCAAATCAAGATACAGAAGGACTTGAACATCATTTAAATGACAAAACAATAAGACAGTTGAGAAAATTCATCACATTTTTGAAATCAAACCCAAAAATCATAAAGCAATTTCGTGAGTTTTAACATGAGATTAATTTTGAGTTTAATTATGCAACGGATCAGCAGTGAGTTTTAATTATACGAAGAAAATATGGTGATTAATTGACATTCATAACCGATCTTGATGATTTGATTAGATATAGACATGGGGATGTAAAAAAGCTAAGGGAAATTAGAGATACAGTTAGACATGATAATTTCATTACTACACTTGACAAGAACTATGTTGAATCATTAATTACCACACATCTAAAAAACCAACCTCTTGGTGGGTCCTCTTCTCCCAAACAATCGGATACCAAAATAAAATTACAAGCAAAACCTACCACTAGTTCAAGTTCAAAAAGTGGTTCTGCGCCTAATTTTTTATCCAATAAAAAAATTGCTATGTTCGGCGGTGTAGCTGCTGCGATAGCTATAATTGTAATTGCGGGATTTACTGTAACTGACCAAACTGATACGATAAATTTTGTACCAAGTACAACAACTGACCCAATATCAGTGAATGTTGATCAATCTACATACCAAAATGCAGATATAATTTCCATATCAGGTGTTTCATCATCAAACGCTGAACCAGTTGAATTATCAATAGAAAATACTAATGGTATAAAAATATGGAATGAAATAATCAATCCAATGCATGGTGAGTTTTCAACACTTGTTATAGCTGGTGGTGGCGGATGGGAAAATGGAGGTGTCTATACATTAAAAGTAAAACAAGATGATTCAGCTAATAAAATTGAGTTTAAATTTGTGGCGTAAAAACTAGTTTATTAGATCTATATCATCCCATTTCAGTCTGTACTTTCCAACAGAACGTATGTATTCTATTCTACCGCCTTTTTTGAATACTAGTTTATGTTCTCTGTGTGATACATCACGAATATTCAAAGTCAGATTATCATCCAATGCCTCAAAAATAGTAGGATTGTTGGATAGTATTTTCCAAGATTCAGAAGGAAAATCTAGATACTGCGTTGTATGGACAAGTCCCATGATTCATGTGTTAAATTACAATACCTAAATGTTTTTGCTGAATTTGATTTTGTAAAACTAATCAATCAGCTTTAATGATTATAACTATGAAAGGAACTTTACCCCTCAAAATAATTCAACAAAAAGTCAAAAATTGTAAAAAGTGTGATTTGTGCACTAGTAGAAAAAATGCAGTTCCTGGAAAAGGAAATCATAATGCAGATATAGTTTTCATCGGAGAGGCACCTGGAAAAAATGAAGATGAATGTGGTGAACCATTCATAGGTACTGCAGGAAAAAAGCTTAACGATGCACTAAAAAACGCAGGGTTAGAAAGAAGTGATGTATACATCACAAATATTGTAAAATGTAGACCTCCTAAAAATAGAATTCCGAATGATGTTGAAAAAATGATGTGCAGTGATTATCTAGAAAATGAGTTGTCAATTATTAAACCAAAAATAATTTGTCTCCTTGGAAATACATCATATCACTCAATTTTAGGTGGTAATGAAATTTCAAAGAATCATGGAAAATTTGTTTCCAAGGATGGTTATCTATATTTTATCTCATTTCATCCTGCTGCAATAATTTATAATCAAAAACTTAAAAAAGTATTCAAAAACGATATGAAAAAACTTGTAGATGAATTAAAAAAAATAAAATCTGGTGATTGAAATAAAAATACTGCTAAAAAAATTTTACATGAATGACACTAAACAAGTAGCAAAAGATCTATTAGGAAAAACATTAGTAAGAAAAATTGGGACACAAGTACTATCTGGTATAATAACAGAAACTGAAGCATATAAAGGAAAAAATGATCCAGCTAGTCATGCATCAAGAAAAAAGACTGAACGAAATAAAATCATGTTTGGTGAAGTTGGTGTTGCGTATGTATATTTTACATATGGTATGCATTATTGTTTTAATGTGGTTGCAAAAAAAAAGAATGATAAAGCTGGAGCTGTTCTGATACGTGCGGTTCAGCCACAGCAAGGAATTAATCATATGATAAAAAATAGAAAAACTGATATTATTTCTAATTTGACAAATGGGCCTGGAAAACTAACTCAGGCAATGCAGATTACGCTAAAACAATATAATCACGACCTAACGAAAAAATCGTCATTGTTTATTATTGATAGTGAAAAACCAAATAAAATTATTGCAAAGCCTAGAATAGGAATAAAAATAGGCGTTGACAAGTTATGGAATTTCAGTTATAAGATCTAGTTTTGATTATCGTCATCGTCTTCTAGTGTCCACGGGGCAATTCTGCTGAGTATCCTTTCCCAATTTAATCGTAGTAAAAGAATTACAGTGATTGTCATTGCTAGACCTAAGATGATAATACCAATGTAAACTGGTAATGGGTCTTCAATATCCTGTAGTATTGGTTCTAAAAGTGATAACCCCATGTAATGTGAGATTAATACGATAGCATAGTACAAGACGAACTTTCCCAATAACGTAGCAATAAAAAATCTTTTTGGGTTATATTTTGCTAATCCTAATGGAATGTAAACTAAATCATCAGGAATAGGAGTTGCAGCAGCAACAAAAGCTGCTGAACCACCATATCGTTTAACTAATTTCTGAAATGGTTTCATTCGTTTTTTGGTTTTTTCAGAAATAATTTTTCTACCACCATAGCTAATGTAAAATATTATTTGCTTAGCTGCAGTAGATGTTAATGCGGCAATTACAACCAAAATATGAATATCAAATTGTTCACCGACTGCCATCGTAGCTACCAAAACAAATGAAGGGATTGGTACAAATGGTATAAGTGAACCAAAAAAACTTACAATAGCTAAACCAAGATAACCAACTTCGGGAGTAAAAGGAAATAATTCCCAAAGATCCACATGTCGATCAGTATTGCGCATTATTTAACTCTAAAAAAAAAATCACTGGTCATCAATTGCGATCAGAATATGTTTTTTTATGATCGACCCGTACTATGACCATGTATTCAACATGTTCACAATGTGGTAGATTAGTAACAAGACCAGAGGCTAAATATTGTTCTGATGAATGCGAGGAAAAAGCAAACTAGTGAAATCTTACAACTGTAATTGATTATTCATAAAGCCAACATAAAACATGTCCTGATTCTGTTTTTATTTTTGGTGGATCAGTTTTACATTTATCCATTGCCTCAGGACACCTATCAAAAAATCTACAGCCTTGTCTTGTAGTAGATAAATCAGGAGGTATGCCAGGAATGAATTTTAATTTATTTTCATTGTGTAAGGTTGGAATTGAATTCAATAATCCTTGTGTGTATGGATGTTTAGGATTACGGTATATTTCTGATGATGTTCCAAATTCAATTATCTTTCCAGCGTACATTATACCAATTTTTTCTGCTACTTCAGATAATATTGCTAGATCATGTGAAATTATCATAATAGATAATCCATTCTTTTTTAGGTTTTTTAGTAAATTAATTATTTGTGCTTGTACAAGTACATCTAAGGCAGTTGTTGGTTCATCAGCTATAACAAATTTTGGTTTTAATAATAATGCCATTGCAATGATAATTCTTTGTTTCATTCCACCACTAAGCTCATGCGGATATTTTTCCAAAACAGAGTGATCCAAATTTACAGAATGAATAACATCATCTATAATTTTGTCTGACTTATCCTCACAGTCATGCTGCTTAAGTATCTCATCAAATTGCTGTTTTATTGTAAAAACTGGATCCAACGAATTCATAGCGCCTTGAAAAATCATTGAAATCTCTTTCCAACGTAGGGTATCGTCAAATTCAGATTCAGACATATCTAATATTGATTTTCCATCAAACAGAATTTTCCCCGAAATGATTTTTCCTCCCTGAAGCATTTTGATGATCGTTAAGCCCAAAGTACTCTTTCCACAAGCACTCTCACCAGCTATTCCAACTGATTCACCATCTTTCAATTCTAACTCAATATTTTCTAATGCATGAATATTCCCATACGAAGTTTTGTAGTCAACAGATAGATCAGATATTTTGATATTTGGCATAATAAGAATAAGAACACTACATTTTATTTTTTCAAGAAAGGATATATTCAATGAATCATCATTTAAGATGATTTCCGTGAAATCTGATCGAACTCACTATATTGAAAATATTAATCGAGATATGATAGGCCAAAAGGTCATTCTTGGTGGCTGGGTCGAAGATTTAAGAAAAATGGGTAAAATGACATTTCTTACTTTACGTGATGCCACAGGTATTACTCAAATCATACTTACGAGTGATGTTATGAAATCAGTTGGTGATATTACAAGACAAAGTGTTGTTAGAGTTATTGGTAAAATACAGGATACAAGGGCTAGAGATTTTGAATGTGAAATTAAGGCCGATGAAATTAACATCTTGGCAAAAGCTGTTTATCCATTACCTATTGATCCTATCGGTAGGCTTGAAAGTCATATTGACAACAGGCTAAATTCTAGGGCGTTAGATATGCGTAACCAAAAAACAGCCTCAATTTTTAAAATCAGACACCATGTTTTAACATCATTAAGAAAAACATTCATAGAAAATAAATTTACTGAAATCACCACACCAAAAATTATTGGCAGTGCTAGTGAGGGAGGTGCAGATCTATTCTCGTTGGATTATTTTGGAAAACAAGCATACTTGGCACAAAGCCCACAGCTCTATAAAGAACAAATGACAATTGGTTTAGAAAGAGTGTTTGAAATAGCATCATTTTATAGAGCAGAAAAATCGCACACTGGAAGACATTTGAGTGAATTCACCAGTGTGGATCTGGAGGCTGCATTTATGGATTACACTGATGTGATGAATGTTTTAGAAAATCTCGTTCTTAATACTTTCAAATATGTTTCCGAAAACTGTACTAAAGAGCAGAAAATCATCGGAAATGAGATTGTTGTTCCAAATAATCCATTCAAGAAAATCACCTATTCACAGGCTCTAGATGAACTAAATGGAAAAGATACTAAGCTGGAATTTGGGAATGATCTTTTGGATTCTCACTTAAGAATATTAGGTGAGAGCCATCCTGAATTTTATTTTATAACGGACTGGCCACTCAAGCTTAAACCATTTTACATTATGGAAAAAGAAGATGATCCTAATCTTTCTGAATCGTTTGATTTGCAATATGGTTATCTTGAATTATCATCAGGTGGAACTAGACTTCACAACACAGAAAAGATCAAAGCGAGGTTAAGTGAGCAAAATCTTGATCCTACAAAATTTTCTGAACACCTACAAGCATTTGGATGGGGAATGCCACCGCATGCAGGTTGGGGATTAGGATTAGAAAGACTGCTAACAGTAATTCTAGGAATAGATAATGTAAGAGAAGTTATCTTGTATCCAAGAGACCCAGAAAGATTAAAGCCTTGAGATAATTTCCTTAGTAAATTCTATAGTTGTTTTATCTCCACCAGTATCTTTTGTTTTAATATTATTTTTTACAACATCATACACAGCACTATCTAATTTTTTTCCTGCATCAATACATTTTTGATCATTGTGTTTATGCCCAAGCCATTCTAACATCATTTTGATTGAAAGTATGAATGATGTAGGATTTGCAATCTGTTTTCCTGCAATGTCAAATGCTGCTCCATGTACTGGTTCAAATAAACCAAAATCATCTCCAATATTTGCAGCAGGTGCCATACCTAAACCACCAATAACTTGAGCTGATTCATCAGAAAGTATATCTCCAAACAAATTGGTAGTTACAATCACATCAAATAATTGAGGTTGACGAATTAAATTCATCGCACATGCATCAACATACATTTCTTCAAATTTAACATCAGGAAAATTCTCAGCAACTTTTGAGCATGTACTAGCAAACAAACCATCAGTTTTTTTCATCACATTAGATTTATGAACACATGTAACTTTCTTCATTTTTCTTTTACTCGCAATGGTAAAAGCATGATTTGCAATCCTTCTTGATGCTTTCTCAGAGATAATTCTCATTGCTACAGCTGCATCGCCAATATCAAATTCTTCACCAGTATACAAATCCTCAGTGTTTTCCCTAACAATTACTAAATCTACGTCGTCACGTAATGCTGGCATGTTTGGATACGACTTTGCAGGTCTGATGTTTGCATAAAGATCTAACATGCGTCTTAAATACACTATTACATCTTTAGCACTTTCACCCACTGGTGCCTTTAAGCATGCATCAGAATTTTTTATTGCATCAAAAGTTTCGTCTGGTAATGCCTTTCCAGTATTTTTTAAAACAGTATCACCAGCTTCAAATTTTTTTATTTCTAATTGAAGTGAAAAATTATCATTAATTGTTTCTAAAATACTAAGTGCAGACTCGGATATTTCTGGACCTATCCCATCACCTGTAACTAATGAAATGTTATACTTATCGCTCATTTTTCTATACCACAACTATGCTTTTTTTTGCTTAAGTATTTTTTTTAACAAGAGTCTATTCATACCATCAATAACAGCTTGTACACTAGTTATGACAATATCCTCTCCGATGGATTTTGATGAAATAGTGTTTTGCATAGCATCTTCTAACTTGACCGTCACTTCACATAATGCAGTTGAGCCACCAGATATAGATGCCAAATTATAATCCTTAATCCTAATTTCTGAAATTTTTCCTGTGATCTTTTGAATTGCATTAAGCGATGCATCGACAGGTCCAACACCATAATCGGTTGCCGAATGTTCTTCTCCATCAATGGTTAATTTTACAAATGCATGTGGCATATTGCCCATTCCAGTAGAAACTGAAAATCCAGATAACTGTACCAAACGTTTTAGTTTAGAATCACCCATCACTTCATTGGATATTGATAATAATTCAACATCAGTAACATGTTTTCCTTGGTCACCAATTGATTTGACTTTTTCAAGAATTTGTTTTATCTGATCCTTATCAGGTTGTACACCATATTCTTCAAGCATAGCACTAATCCCGTGAGCTCCTGCATGCTTACCAACTTGGAGCCATCTGTTACGCCCTACAATTTCTGGGCTAATTGGCTCATAGGTAAGTGGATTACTTAAAACTCCATGAGTGTGTATGCCAGATTCATGCCCAAATGCATTTTCTCCTATGATTGCCTTGTTAGGTTGAACGGGCATTCCAGCTAATTTGGAAACGTACTTTGATGTCTCGTAAAGAAGTTTAGTCTTGATATTAGTTTCCCAAGATTGATCAAATCTTAAACATTGTAATGCCATCACAAGTTCTTCGAGAGATGCATTACCAGCACGTTCACCGATACCATTTATTGTTACATGTGCACATTGTGCGCCAGCTTGTATACCAGATATAGCATTAGCTACCGCAAGTCCAAAATCATTATGACAATGCATACTAATTGGTAATTTAGTGGCTTCAATAGCATCCCTTGTGATTTCAGCTATATACTGTGGTGTTGAATATCCAACAGTGTCAGGTATGTCTATTCTATCAGCACCAGCTTTTGTAACCGCAGTAAATATTTTTTTTAAGAAACCACGATCAGTACGTGTTGCATCTTCAGCTGAGAATTCAACCTGTAACCCTCGTGATTTTGCATATTCTACTGATTCAACCGCCTTCTCAAGAGCTTGATCCTGTGAAAGATGTAATTTGTACTGGAGATGAATATCTGAAGTTGCAATAAATGTATGAACATATTTTAAACCACAGTCAACCACAGCGTCAATATCTCGTTGATTTGTACGAGCAAGGCCACATAATTCAGCAGATAGGTTTGCCTGTGTAATCATTTTAACAGCAGTCTGTTCACCCTCTGAGATAATAGGAAATCCTGTCTCTATGGCATCAACACCTAATTCGTCTAATTTTTTTGCAATGTTCAACTTATTTTCAGGTGATAAGGCAACGCCTGGTGATTGTTCTCCGTCCCTTAATGTTGTATCAAAAATTCTGACTTTCATTTTACATCACCTATAATGCAGTTACTCCAGTCCTAGCAGAATCTAAAATACCGAATGGCTTTATCAATTCTTCAAATGCTTTAATTTTATCAGGTGTGGAGGTTAGCTCAGCTATCAACGAACCTTCCGGTCCATTATGAATTTTCGCTCCATATGTATCCGCTAACTTACTAATCTCTGTACTAGTTGATTCCTCATTTGACTTAATTTTAAACAATACCAATTCCTTATACACACTCTCTTTCTCATCTAATCTTTTGACTTCTATTGTATCAATCATTTTATCAAGTTGTTTAACAATTTGAGCAATTTGCTTTTCAGTACCAACAGTTGTTATTGTCATCTTGGAAAATTCAGGATTTTCCATTACGCCTACTGATATACTATCTATATTGAAATTTCTAGCCCTGAACAAATGAGTTACCTTGAATAATATTCCTGGTTTGTTTTCAACTCGGATTGATAATATTGCCCACATAACACTCACTATGATGGTAAGATCATATCCTTTAATGAAGTCCCAGGTGCAACAAATGGTAATACATCCTCTTCTGGATCTATTGGTATGTCAATTACTGTAGCTACGTCACTGTTAAGACCAGCTTTAACCGCTTTGCCTATCTCATCAAGTGATTGAGCTCTTATACCTTGCGCGCCATATGATTCTGCTAATTTAACGTAATCTGGACATTTTTTTAGATCAATTCCAATCATTCGTCTATCATAAAATGTTCTTTGCCATTGTGCAACCATTCCCAATGAAAAATTATTCATCAAGAATACAATAACCGGAATGTCCTCTAATACAGAAGTTGCAAGTGAGTTTTCTGTCATGTTGAAACTTCCATCACCAGCAATGTCTACTACTGCTACATCTGGTCGCGCAACTTTTGCGCCAATCGCCGCAGGAAAACCCCATCCCATTGTTCCAAGACCAGTAGAACTAAAGAATGTGCCAGGATGTATTGCATCAAAGAATAATGACGCCCACATTTGATGCTGACCAACTTCAGTTGTGACTATTGATTCCTTAGGAAGTACTTCCCTCAATTTCCTTAAAATCTTAGCTGCTGACATTTCACCAGGATGTAATTTTAGATTTTCACGCCAGTAATCTTTAACCTCATTAACATGTTTTAACCAGTTATTCCCATCAGATTTTTTTAATGCTTTTTTCGCAAGAAGTTTAAGCATAACTCTTAATGAAGCCTTAACATCACCAACAACCGCAACTTGCGCTGTCTGATTCTTTCCAATTTCTGCAGGATCAACATCCATATGGATAATTTTCAAATTTCTTTCGAACTCCTCAAATGTTCCAACAGAGCGGTCAGAAAATCTTGTTCCAATTGCTAAAACACAATCCACTTCAGTCATAATCTTATTTGCTTCAGCATGACCATGCATTCCAATTGGACCAAGTGAAAGTGGATGGTTTTCTGGAAAAGATCCTTTACCCTTGAATGTTGTAACAACTGGAATCATTAACATTTCAGCAATTGATTGAAGTTCCGCAAATGCAGATGAAATTATTGTTCCACCTCCGGCTAAAATTATTGGTTTTTCTGAAGAAAGAAGCAAATTTACGGCTCTTTCAATATTAACCATATCAACATCAGTCCATGGATGGTAACCAGGCATTCTAACCTCGTCAGGAAAAGTAACTTCCGCTTCATTTTGCTGAACATCTTTTGGTATGTCAAGTAATACTGGACCAGGCCTTCCAGTTTCTGCAATGTAAAATCCTTTTTTTACAACTTCAGGAATCTCTTCAACTGCTCTTGGTTGGAATGCATATTTTACGGAAGGATTTGACATTCCAATTATATCACTCTCTTGAAATGCATCACGACCAATCATGTTTACTGGAACCTGACCAGTAACTGCTACCATTGGTGCAGAATCTGCCTGCGCTGTTGCAATACCAGTTAACAAATTTGTTGCTCCAGGACCAGATGTTGCAAAACAAACACCCGGTTTTCTACTAACTCTGCCGAACCCATCAGCCATATGTGCAGATGATTGTTCATGTCTGACTAGTATATGACGAATATTACTTTTGTAAAGCTCATCATACATTGGCAAGTTTGCACCTCCCGGTAACCCGAAGACTTCCTTAACGCCTTCCCTTTCCAACGCTTTCATAAGCGCTTTTCCACCATTCATAATTTCCATTTTATCATTCATAACCTAAACCATAATTTTAATCGTGTTAAAAACTGGCTGTAGATTTACAGCTTCAGATTTACTAGCAACAGAATACTTACAATGCCAGTCTTACTGATTTTATTCATACAGCAACGTATGCAAATCATATTGAATTAATTAATGTATTGTTGGCAATTATGAGTAATTAATTATCAAAAAGTGAATGAGAACTCGTTTTTAATTATCGTATCTATGCTTATTGATGTTTTTTTCTTTGAAAAGTATGTACATTCTTGCACCTACAACAGATACAACTAGCACCACTCCACACACGATTAGTAATATCATGCCAGTCTCCAATAATATTCTAAGATCACACTTTATCTTAAAAATTGTGGATACTCAGGCAATAAATAAAATAAAATATGTTGTAATGCCAACAGCAAAACCAATTTCACCTAAAATTAGTACCTTGCTCCATCTCTTCACAATAATACTCTAAGATTGTCTTATCTTAAGAATTGTGAACCTTCAGGAATAAACCAATCATCATTAACTCAACAAAAATGTACAAGAGATTAATGTTGTCCTGACAATTATGAGTAATTAATTATCAAAAAGTGGATGGAAGCTCGTTTTTAATTATCTGCGATTAGTACTCTACTTCTTTAACTTCCTATTCTCTTTACGTCTTTTCTGTTTAGTCGAACCTCCAATCATATGTCCATTGGGTTTTTTCTTAGTCATTTCCATTCATTTTTTCCTTATCGTTCATTTTAAATCTACTTAGAGGTTATCTGCGATTAGTGCCTACTCTACTTCTTTTACTTCCTATTGTTTTTCCAATCTTTTTCTTTTTCTTTTTGTTTGTTCCCACAAACATCATTCAATATACTTTATCTTAAAAATTGTGGAAATTCTAATTGCTTCATAAGCTTGCCAATTCTCATCAATAATCAGAGAAAATTGTTTCAATCATCAGCACTTAATTTTATCCAATATGTCTTATCTTATCTATTAACACTTAAACTGACCATTTAGTAAGAAAGCATGATTTTGGCAGATCAAGAACAAATTGTTAAGGTAATCCAAACTTTTTTTGAAACTGGTAAAACAAAGGATTTCTCAGTATTAGGAAATATTCAAGTCAATTCACCAGAATTTTCTAGTTTTAGTGACGTTCCACCATATAGTTTGAAGGGTTACGCTGAATCGATAGCACTTGAAGAATTAAGATTCTCAAGCATTTCTGATTATGATTACGAAATAAAAAATGCCAAAATCAGTATTTTTGGAAGTACTGGAGTTGTGACATTTGTATTAAACCAAAAAGGTTTGCTCGTGGACAATAAAGCTTTCACTGGTCAGCACATTACAATTAATGGCAGAGCGACATTTGTTTTAATTAAGGAAGACACTTGGAAGATTATACATTATCATCTTGATAAAATTCCTACTTAGTTTTTATTTATTATTTTTTGCTTTAGGTGATTCTGATTTTGGTTTGCAAAACTTTTTGTATAATTCATAGGCTTCGTCAACATTTGCATTTCCATGTATAATAGCACGAGCTGCGCGAATCATAGATACAGGATTTTCAGATTGCCAAATATTGCGACCCATATCAACTCCTACAGCGCCACCTTTAATTGAATTATATGTCAATTCAAGTGCATCACGTTCTGCCATTTTTTTTCCACCAGCCACAATTATTGGTACTGGGCATGATTCTACAACCTTTTCAAAATTTTTACAGTAGTATGTTTTAACAATATGTGCTCCTTGTTCAGCTGCAATTCTGCATGCTAATGATAGATAACGGGCATCCTTTTGTCCAATTTCCTTTCCAACAGCTGTAACAGCAAGAACTGGAATATCATATTCTACTGCCTCATTAACTAATTTGCCAAGATTAACAATTGTCTGTTGTTCATATTTTGAACCTACAAATACAGACATGGCTAATGCAGAAGCATTCAGCCTAATAGCGTCTTTAATGCTTACAGTGATTTGTTCATTCGATAAATCCTCTCCAATAATACTAGAGCCACCAGATACTCGTAAAACAATTGGCACAGTAGATTTTGGATCAACAGACGTTCTTTGCACTCCTCTAGTAAGCATTATTGAATCACAGTACTTGAGGATTGGCGCAATTGTTTTTTTAGGAATCTCTAATTTTTCAGTAGGACCTAAAAAATATCCATGATCAACAGCCAACATCAATGCACGATTATCATTTGGCTTAATAATACGAGATATTCTATTTTGTAATCCCCAATCCATTTTACTTCGATTTCACAAGAAACAATTTACCTTCTTAAGCCTTTCTCAATTACTTATGATTATTTTCATAGCATTATCGCCTGATTTAGCATGCACAAAGGCCTCTTGGCATTCTTGTAAATTGTATCTATGCGTAATTAGATGTGACACGTTAATTTGTTTATTTGATATTTTCTCAAGCGCCTCTTTAGTATCAAAATCAGATGCCGCGTAAGAATTAACAATTGTAATACCTTTTGAATATATTTCACTCATATCAAGATCTATAATTGCACCCTTGCTTGGTACACCAAACATAACAATTGTACCACCCTTTCTAACAAAATTAACAGCGTCTTTTAATGCATTCAAGCTACTGGTAGATACAATAACAACATCAACACCTTGATTTGCAGTTTTAGATTTTATTTGCTCCAAAGCATTAGTATTTCCAGAATTGATTGCTATGGCTTCAAATTTTTTTGTAAAATCTAACCTAAATTCATTAAAATCCAAACAAAATATCTTCTCAAAACCGTATATTTTTGCAAGCAAAGCATGCATTATTCCAGTAGGTCCAATACCAAGTACAGCAATACTGTCATTATTTTTATATGTGAATTTATTCCAGGCTCTAATACAACACGCAAGTGGTTCAATCATTGCAGCATCTTCAAATGACATACTATCAGGGATTTTTAATACACCGCCATGCTTTACGTTCCATTCCGGTACTACGTATTCATCAGCAAGTCCACAGGGTTCAAGATTTGATTCGTAGTATTTTTTACACATTGTTTCATTACCATGATTACATTCATGACAATCATCTGAATAACATGCAACATGATGATGTGTAAAGACACGATCACCAACAACAAAATTTGAAACTTCCGAACCAACTTGCGTTATCATTCCTGCTGGTTCATGTCCAAGTCTCATTGATGGCTGCCCATATTTTCCAAAGACTTTTTCAACATCAGAACCACAAATTCCGCAAGCACGCATTTTAACAAGTATATCACCTGAACCTACATGTGGTTTTTCTACATTCTTAATTTCTACATTAGAATTACTTTTTACAATCGCTGCATCCATGACATTTTTTGTTAATAATTCTATGTAAAGTATGGTATTTTGATACTAGAAAAAAGCCTAGTTAGATTCAAAAGATACCATGTTTTCCCATCAATATGGCAGGAATAGGTACAGTAATCATGCTTGGAATTGTTGTTGGATCCATTTCTGTTTCAATGTATTTGTTTTTGGATGGACAAATTGTCACAATAACTGGGGAGCCAGGGAATTCAATAACAGTGGGAAATGTAGAATTCAACATAATCCATATTGGAAACTATGAAACCTTAGAAAAAACGAAAGAGTATAAAGAATTAGAAAAAACACCGACAGCACAAAGGCTAGCAACTAGTGAAATGGCAGAGGGAGTTTATTTTCAAATTCAAATTACTGCACATAACACCGGCACTGAAACTGTAAAGTTTACTGGCGGACAGTTTTACCTATTTGACATTAACCAGGAAAAATATGATGCAGTGTTTGTTGGATATGCTGATTCAGACATAATAGAAGAATTGTCAGTAATAGATCTTTTGCCAGACAGTTCGGTTACTGTTACAACGCAGTTTGATATTCCATATGATGATAAAATGCAATATACTGTAGGAATTCTTCCAGATAGATTTGGTCTTCAAGATTCCGAAGAAAGAGGTTTCGTTTGTATAAAAAATTGTTACTGAGATAACTCATCTATCATATTCGAGCTAATGTGTTTATATTGATTATAACGCAGTAGGCTTTGATTCCTTTATGATTTTAATTATTTTTACCTCTGCTAGACCGAAACTTTTGTACTACCTGACCTTTTCTTTTTTATAGTTATGACTAGTATGTCATAACTAATGGGAAATAAAAATAGTACAACAAGACACTATTGTAACTTCTGTGGAAAAAAGAAAATCCATCATACAAAGCCATGTGTGAAGAAATCAAAGAAGGATAAACTGAAAGAAACTTTATCTTAATTTTTTATTATAGTCTGACTTTTGTACTTCCTGGCCTTTTCTTTTTTATGGACATATATGAGAAATTGACACATAATCGATTGATTCCAATTTGCATTATAACCGTTGGAACAATAATACTTTTGTTTAATCTAATTTAATCCAAATTTTTCTGGGTCATATTCTGAAATGTCGTTTAGTAACTAAGCTTACAAGTTAATCTTGCATATTCGAGCTAAGGTGTTTATCATCAGCACTGCACCTGATGAATTAAGTTAAAAGTTATCTTTGATATATTCATCTACTTCTGTCATTGTCATTTTTTCATCTAGAATATTATGAATAATACCCACATATCTTGCATATTCTTGAAAACCAGGTGTGTTGATAGATAATAGTTTCTTAATCGCTTCAACTTTTTCCTTATCGTTCATAAAAAATAGAAAGGTCAGCAAGTACAAAAGTCAGACTATGATGAAACATAAGATAAGGTTTTTTTCAGTTTTTCTTGAAAAGTATGTATATTCTTACACCAACAATAGATGCCACTGCACCAATCATACATGCGATTAGTAACACCATGGGTATCTCATCAGACATAATATCAGATCTAAAAATCAAGGATAAAAAATTGTATTGTCAGTATAACTAGTACAATCGTTGCAAGGTAGAGTATACGAATTTCTTTAGGTTTTATACCTCCACTTATGTCCATAAAAAAGAAAAGATCAGGAAGTACAAAAGTCATCGGTGTCTTAACTAAGCTTGCAAGTTAATCTTGCATATTATAATTCAGAAAGCAAACTACCGATAAAAGATCCATATTCATCATCTGAAAATGTGGTTGATTCTATCTGATTTTGAGACATAGCTAATGGAAAGTTGTCCAAATGATAGCATTCATTGTTGAAATAATATCCCGGACACGAACAAAAATCTAAATCTGGATCAAACCAATATTCCTTATCTGTTCCCACAACTGTCCAAATCCTCCTATCACTTGGTTCAAAAATATGGAGTTTGATACGTTTTTCTGATAAGAGCGAATCAATTTTTTTGAGTTGTGAAGCCATAAGAATTTAATTAAATTGGATGATTATATTGTTAATGACGCAAACTAAAATCATTCCAGGATATCCCGCATTGATGATCGAAAGTGATAAAAAAAGTTTGGTGATCACGGATTTGCATTTGGGTTTTGAAAATGCTCTATCATTAAATAATGTATTTCTAGGAAAAAACAAAACAGTAACTGAAATCACTAAAGAAATTGAACTGATAATAGATAAAACAAAACCTGACTCTCTAATTCTACTTGGTGATGTGAAATCTGGAATAAATTCTATAACAAAAGTAGAATGGGAAACCATCCCAGTTTTTTTTGAAAATATTACAAAATTAATTGACACTATTCTAGTCCCAGGAAATCATGATGCAAATATAGAAAAATTAATCCCGAACGAAATAACACTTGCTGGCTCAAAGGGGATCATTATTGATGATATACTTTTAACACATGGACATACAATGCCGACAGAAAATTTTTCACAAATTAACACAATTGTAATGGGTCATATTCATCCAGTTTTTTTTGAAAAAGAATCACTCATTAATGGTGAACGAGTATGGGTGTCAGTTATATGTGATAAACAGAAAATGTTTCATTCCAAATCAGGAGAGTTAGAACTAATAATTTTACCATCATTTAACAGATACTTTTACGCAACACAGAAAAAATTCTATAAAAAATCAATTTCGCCCATAATAGAAAAAATGGATGTAATACAAGCAAAAATTCTAAGACTTGATGGAACGATAATTGGTAATGAGCAGTTGTTATCAGCTGTAATCTAACTAATGTCTTTATACGATTCTAATGGTTTTGTTGATGGCTCATTTTTTTGTAACCATTCTAATGTTTTAACAAATGATTCAGCTAATTCAATTGTTGAAAGAACTGGTATACCCAATTCCAGTGATTTTCTTCGTATCTGATATTCATCGTAAAGCATTCCAACATATTTTTCTAAAGTTGATGTGCTTGGAATATTTATAATAAAATCAATTTTTTTCTCGTGTAACAAATCTGCAATATTCGGTTTTCTTTCTGGCTCACTAATTTTATGAATAACTGTAACATCTCCCAGTTTTTTCTCAAAAAATTCAGCAGTTGTTTCAGTTGCAAAAATTTTGAACCCTAAATTCTTTAAGAGTGCAGATGTCTGAAGTAATTTCTCTCTGTTTTCCACGCCACCAATTGTAACAAGGGCTGAACCAGTTTTTGGAAGATTGTAACCAACTGATGTAAGTCCTTTTGATAAAGCATCATAAAAGCTGTTTCCGAAACATGCTGCTTCACCTGTTGACTGCATTTCAACACCCAATACAATATCTGCTCCTTCAAGTTGCATGAATGAAAATTGTGGAACCTTTATGCCATATGTTCCAGTATTCATCCACATATCTTGAGGTATGTTTGGAATATTTTTTCCTAGAATTGCTTGTGCAGCCAAACTAATCATATTCACTTTAACAAACTTTGAAACAAATGGCATGGAACGAGATGCACGTATATTTAGTTCTATGACATATGCTCGTTCGTTTTTAACTAAGAATTGTAAATTAAAAGGTCCCTTGATGTTGAATTCTTTAGCAATTCTATTTGTAGAATCGGTGATATTCTCAATAATTTTATTGCTTAATCTCCAAGGTGGTATACACATCATTGCATCCCCAGAATGAACTCCCGCACTGTCTATGTGTTCTACAATTGCACCAATTACTACATTTTTTCCATCACAAACACCATCTACATCAACTTCTAACGCATCAAGCATGAATTTTGTAATTACAACTGGATGATCAGGAGATACAACTGTTGCTTCATTGACAAATTTTTTGAGTTCAGACTGTGACCAAACTACCTTCATAGCTGCACCACTGAGTACATATGATGGCCTCACCAAAACTGGGTATCCAACTTCCAATGCAAAATTCTTGGCATCAGTAATATTCGTAAATGCTTGCCAAGATGGTTGGCCGATATGAAGTGTATCTAAAACCTGACTAAATTTTGAACGGTTCTCAGCTCTATCCACATCTTCAGCACTTGTTCCAATAAGAGTAATTCCATTATCAGCTAGCTTGGGTGTTAGATTGTTTGCTGTTTGACCACCAACAGATGTAACAATACCATTCGGTCGCTCAAATTCTGATATATCCAAAATTCTTTCAAGTGTAAGTTCTTCAAAATAAAGTCTATTACATATATCATAATCAGTTGATACAGTTTCCGGATTGCAATTTACTACTACGACATTTTTTTCACCGCCATCGCGAAGACCCCAAACCATATTCACAGTTCCCCAATCAAATTCTACACTACTACCGATTCGGTAAGGACCAGCACCAAGTACGATAATTCCATTATCTTTGCTTGTAATTGAAATATCGTTTTCTGTTCCACCATAAGTAAGATAAAGATAATTAGTTTCAGCCGGCCATTCAGCTGCTAGTGTATCAATTTGCTTAATTACAGGTACAATACCAAGATCTTTTCTAATTTTTCTTACTTCTAACTCCTCTTTCTTAACAGCCCTACCAATTTGCTTATCAGAGAATCCAAATTGTTTTGCATCTGTCAAAAGTTTTTGATCAAGTACTGATGATTTTAATTTTCTTTCTATCTCAACAATGTTATTAATTTTCTTTAAGAACCATGGATCAATAGCTGAAAGATGATAAATTTTTTCAATTGATATTCCCTTGTAAAGTGCGGCTACAACATAGTATAATATATCATCATCAGGTGTTTGTAGATGCTCTTCAATTTCTTCCTCATTAAATGATTTGTTGTTTTGACGGTTTAAGACAAGTCCATCCTTTCCAATGTCAAGCATCCTGATTGATTTTTGTAAAACCTCTTCGAATTTTCTGCCAATTGCCATTACTTCACCAACGGATTTCATAGTTGGACCAAGATTTCTATTAGCAAGTTCAAATTTTGTAAAATCCCATCTTGGATGTTTACATACAATGTAATCCAATGCTGGTTCAAAACATGCAGTTGTCTTTTTTGTAATAGTATTAACTAATTCTGGTAATGAATATCCAAGTCCTATCTTTGCAGACATGTATGCTAATGGATAACCAGTTGCTTTACTTGCCAAAGCAGAAGAGCGTGAAAGTCTAGGATTAATCTCAATAGCTGCATATGTATCGGAAGAATGGTCTAATGCAAATTGAATATTACATTCACCTACAATTCCAACATGTTTAGTTGCTCGTAGCGCAGCAGATCTTAACATATGGTATTCATGATTATCTATTGTTTGAGATGGTGCAACAACTATGTTATCACCAGTATGGACCTTCATTGAGAGTACATTTTCCATATTACATACTATTACGTTATTTTTTGAGTAATCTTGCATAACTTCATACTCAATTTGTTTCCAATTACCGACATATTCTTCAACTAGTATTTGTCCAACAAGACTTGCAGCTATACCACGACCTGCAATTTCATACAATTCTATCTCATTAGATGCAACACCACCACCCTTTCCTCCAAGTGTATATGCAACCCTAACAATTACAGGATATCCTAATTCATTTGCAACATTCTTTGCCTCATCAAATGTATGAACTGTTTTACTTTTCAAAACTGGTACATTGCATTCAACCATAGCATCCTTGAACTTCTGCCTATCTTCTGTTGCCATAATTCCTGGAATCTGTGTTCCCAAAACAGATACGCCATATTTTTTTAGTATTCCAGACTCGTCAATTTTTACACCACAATTAAGTGCAGTCTGACCGCCATAGCTTAACATGATACCATCAGGTCTTTCTTTTTCAATAATTGATTCCACATATTGTGGAGTAATTGGCAAAAGGTATACTTGATCAGCAAACCTAGTGTCAGTCTGAATCGTCGCAATGTTTGGATTGATTAGAATACTCTTGAGTCCATCTTCGTGGATTGCTTTGAGGCATTGACTTCCGGAGTAATCAAATTCGCCTGCTTCTCCGATTTTAATTGCCCCACTACCTAGAACAAGAATTTTTTCTAAGCTCTCATGTTTTACCAGCTTTTCCCCCCTCCATGATATTTTTCAGCTCATCAAAAACGAATTTACAATCATAAGGTCCAGGTGATGCCTCCGGATGAAATTGGACTGCAATGCATTTTTTGTTTTTATGTTTAACACCCTCTACAGTTTTATCGTCAACATTAGAAAACCATAAATCAAATTCAGTGTCGCCCAATGAATCTGGATTTATACAGTAGCCATGGTTTTGACTAGTAACATAAACTTGATTGTTGTCTAGGTTTACGCATGGTTTGTTTTGTCCCCTGTGTCCATATTTTAGTTTGTATGTTTGAGCACCACCCGCTGCTGCCAAAATTTGTGCGCCAAGACAAATTCCTAACGTAGGAATATTTTTTTCAATTAATGATTTAGCAGTAGAAATAGTCTCTGGACAATTCTCAGGGTCACCTGGGCCATTACTTATCACAACACCTTTTGGTTTATGTTTTAAAATTTCTTCAATGCTTGTATCCCATGGAACTTTCACAGTGTTATACCCTATATCATGGATATTTCGTATGATAGCGTTCTTTGTACCAGCATCAATGAGAACAATATTTTCTGATTCATTACCAAATTTCTCTACTTTTTTAGTTGAGACTGAATCCATAAATTTTTCATTATTGTAATTTGGTGCAGATTTTAACTTGTTTTTAACATCATTTTCATCTATTTCATTATCAGAAACAGTCAGGGCACTCATCATGACTCCTGATTCCCTTAGTTTTTTAGTTAATTCCCGAGTATCAATGCCTGATATTCCTTGAATTTTTTCATTATACAACCACTCATCAAGGGTCATGCTAAGATTCCAATGACTTGCAGTTAGTGATAGTTCATGAACCACTAAACCACGAGCCTGAATTTTATCTGATTCAAAAAACATGGGTAATCCATCTCTTTTGATCGCAGGATCTGGAACACCATAATTTCCTACCAATGGATATGTTAAGGTGATAATTTGGCCAGAATAGGAAGGATCAGTTAATGTTTCAGTGTATCCAACCATTCCCGTATTAAATACAATTTCACCAAAAGTTGATCCAGAATAGCCAAATCCCATTCCATCAAAAACAGTACCATCACTTAAGATCAGTTTTCCAAACTTGTTTGCGTGTTTGGATTCTTTTATTGTTATTGTGACCCTCGAAAAGTGATCCAGAAAAGGAATTTAAGTTTTTGTAAAAATGGTTGTTGGGAAACTTTGACGAATATTACGGTTATAGTGCTTTAAATTGTTCACTCCATTTGTAATACGCTCTTATCATATCCATAGAAACACTTGGTTTTCTTCTTGCCATTGTCTCTCTAAAATCCTTTACTGATATATCACGTGGTACAGATGGATTTTCACCCTCTATTGGTTCCTTGTATACAGTTGTGGTAAACATTTCATTTACAACTTTTAGCTGAACAGACTGACAAATATCCTTGATATCGCTTGCACTATATCCATCAAAAATCGATGCCAAGGTGTGAGAACGCACTTTACCGTCAAGTTTTAGCATATTTGTATAAAGTTCGAAAAGTTTTTCTCTAGCTTCAAGTGTTGGTAATGAAACGTAGATCCTTTTTTGAAATCTGCGTAAAAATGGATGATCGAGACTCCAAGGTTTGTTAGTTGCACCAATTACGTACAATTGCATATTTTTCCCTTTACCGTTAATTCCATCTATTTCTGTCAAAAATTGATTTCTGGATCTGACCTCTCCACCAATTTCATTTGCACGCTCACCTAAAAGTGAGTCAAGTTCATCGATGAATAAAATTACAGGTTTACCTTCTCTCTCAGCATATCCACGAGCCATTTTAAATAATTTTGAAACATTTTTTTCTGCCTCACCCAACCATTTACTCATCATAGATGATGCATCGACGTTAATGAAATAACCATCAAGTTCATTTGCAGTTGCAGCCGCAAGAATTGTTTTGCCACAGCCAGGTGGGCCATATAATAAAATCCCTCTTGGCCATCCAAGTGGGAACAAATCTGGTCTTTTAGTTGGATAAACTATTGATTCACGTAATGCATTTTTTGCATCATCTACACCAACTACATCATCCCATCTAACATTTGGCTTCTCTTTCATTACCATCTCATCAAAACTATTTTTTGAATTATTTGCAAGATTTGACCTCTGTTCTGCTGGTGATGCTGTTGGATCAATTACTGGTTCAACATCATTTTGTGACATATTTTGTAATGACATTATTCTATTTTGATATGACTTCATACGTTCTGCATAGATTTTGTTCAGTTGACTATCTGGATAAAGTCGCTGTAATTTTAATAATGATTCTATCGCCTTTTGATAATGAGTTATAGCCATACTACGTCCGCCTTGCGAATCGTATTTTATTGCCTCAGAAGCATATTTGCTAGCTGCCCTTTCTAGTTCTTGTGGAGCCATATTCATCTAAATTACCTATAATTCAGTTTAGATTTTGTAAGGTACTACCAGCTGTAAATATCTGTACAAAATATAGTGAAATTATTTACACTAGCCTCAATTTCTGCTCAAAATTGAGTAAAACAATAATACAATCACAAACTATGCAAATCTAAAAATGATGATGAAGATTTAGTTTTGGCTATTTCTTACCAAGACGCGAATTCATTTCGCGTACAAATTTTTTGATTTTATCTTTTGGAACAATGGCCCCACATGCTTTGTCATGCCCACCACCAGAACCACCCAATTCAGAAGAAACGGCAGATACTAATTTTCCTAGATGTGTTTTACATGCTGGTGAACCGCGTACGGATATTGCGTATATTCCCTTATCAACACGTTCTTTGTAGGTAATAGCAACATCTTTTCCTGAAAATCCAAGGACGAAGTTAGCAGCACCGCTTGCACCTGAATCAAGAACTTCCATATGACCTAGATTTTTTGAAATTTTCATTGATGCTTTTACTTTTGATATAATTTCAGCAAGCTTTCCAACTTGAATTTGTGCAAATTCATATGTGTTTGGAATGTCATGTGGAAATTTTGATTCTGATAATTCATCAACTAAATAATAAAGATAATCACTGTCTTGTTTACGTTGATGGCCTACTATATTATATGTTAAAACAGTGGCGCTTATCAAGGCAAACTGTCTATCATAGATTTGTAAAAGTTTTGAAGCTATTGGTCTGTCTTCCATATAATCAGTGATTGCACCACATGCTGCAATAAACACAGAATGATCTGGTAATTTTTTCTTAAATGCATCATAGACAAGGACTGATGTACATTCAGATGTATCATGAATTAGTTTCACTTTAACTTTTTTAAGTTTAGCAATGATTTTTGAATCTAAATGATGATGATCTATATAGGTTATAGAAATTTGCTTTTTTCTTAACTCCGTAAGCAGTTCAACAAAGGAATCAGTATTTTGTTTGTTTAATCCAAGATCGCATATGAATAATGTTTTTAATTTTTCATCGTTTCGTAAAGTCTCCAGTACATCTGTCATTCCAGGATAATCCACAAGTGTTGTGTCACCACCAAAAGCTTGTTTAATTAATGCGGCAGAAGAAATACCATCTGCATCTTCCATGTGTGAGATACAAAGGGTTTTAGTTCTTTTTGATTTTATAGTTTTTGATGAGCTTTTTCGTACACTTGATTTTTTAGATTTAGTTGACATATGATCGAACCGCTAGTAACCCACATTTAAATTTAGAAATGTGGGATCCCCGGGTACCGAGCTCGA
>JGI24920J38491_100440_pt1 | contig 43531 bp, 21 predicted proteins | sample LinPFosmplate8_FD_38491 | JGI IMG/M metagenome (IMG submission 38491)
TCGAGCTCGGTACCCGGGGATCCCACATCTGTGACTTCTTCCGCCGGGATATACCGGGGAAAAGTCCCATGGGCGGTGGCCACAGCTGGCAGGGCTTCCAGGACACCATATCTACCCTACCCTTGCAACAGGTAACAGACTTGGATATCAGTGTAGAAACGGCTCCCACCATTGACCTTTTGGACCAGTTCTGCCGGGACGTACTTATGCCCATCGCGGAAATGTCTGGGTCCTATTTACAGTATAATTACCCCTACCTCACAGCCCTAATAAATTGGAAATTAAAAAAACGCATTGAGAAAATCCGGCGTACCTTCCTCAGCGGCGAGCTAAATAGTGAAAGTTTTAAGAAGTTCAAAACTTACCATTTACTTCTTTATAAACGAAAAAGCTAGGGTGTGGAGCCGGACGGGATCGAACCGACGACCTCCTGAATGCCATTCAGGCGCTCTCCCAACTGAGCTACGGCCCCATTTTCATTGATTGCCCATTGGATGTACAATAAAAATGCTGGTGAATTTATATTAGCACCTTAACAAAACAATGGTATTTGGATATTAAGTAGGTTCTTCCTCATCATAGAATGACGTCGGTAATATTCTAACACCCACTTTTTGGCCTAGCTTCATCATTAGGGGAATGATCACAGGACTGAAAGGCATTATTAACGGGATAGACAAACCGGTTATCTTCAAAAGATCCACAAACTGATCCTTAACAATTTTCATCTCATCTCTGCTTAGACTACCTCTTTGCAGAGCATATTTTTTTAATAATAAGCCTAGTTCCTGGGTCTCCTTTTTTTCATTTTTTATCGCCATAAATATTTTTTCAAGCCGATCATAAACCTGGTGTTTATCAAGAGTAGAAAAAAAATCTGAATGTACACTTGGGTTATTAACCGGCACAGGTAATGACTCAACAATATGGGCTAATTCAGCTTTATCAATATGGTTAATGATTTCTTCCTCAAGCTGTTGTTCTTCAGGCAAAAGTTCTGGATTAATTTTAGTGTCTTTTTTTGTCATAACAGATCAATCATTAGGCCCAGGGCGTTTAATTCCATATTTTAAATTATACTGGCGATAATATTCATTCAAAGGTTCCGGGTATTTTCTTCCTTTCCAGACATACCGTAATGAATCATTGGTATGTGTATCAAGAATTTCTCCTGCTTCCATCTGGATGTGATAAAAAACCTGTTTACCGATTCTCTTTAATTGCGGATCCTCTGGATGATAGCCAAAAACCTGAAACAAGAGGTAAGCATTTTTTGTTTTCATCTTTTCCAACATCATGGCTTCAATCTTTCGTTCCACGCCAGGAATATACTTGGCCTTACTAGCCAAGTTTAATACGGTAGACAGTCTGGGGTTATTCTTTCCTTCCAGGGCTAATCGTGCTGCGATAAGGTTCTCAAAATCGACATCTGCTGTTAAAATGCTGGGCATAGATGTATTATCGTACCCTGTAAATGATCCCTCCATTGAACCTCTTAATTCATATAGAAACCCCTCAGCTGTCAGGGCACCATTCGTAAATTGAGCTACCGCTTTGTTATTCGCAGAAGCTGAGATGTAAGAATTGTCCCTGCGAACAGGTATGTTGCAATTGACCGTAATTATTGATGGGATTATGAAAAGTTGATCATGATTCAGTCTGCTGTCAGGTACCCTTATGATTACTCTGCCGATGCAAGCAAAAGTTTTTAAGATCATTTCTTCATAATTATTACGCCGAGAGTTAACTGTAGCTGTGAATACAACATTATTATCAATTTCATCAAAAGTGAGTTCTACATCATCCGTTTGGATTCTGAAATACCGAAAATACCTAAAGACCTCATGTTTAAAGGCCCGCTCTTGCTGAAAATTTATTTTCCGGGTTGTTGCAGGATCAGCAAATAGACATGCCGTAAAGGCTAACACAAGGACAAAAGACAGGCGGATCACTTTGTACATAGTCAGCAATCTAGAGTGGTATCTGCCTGGATATGAAAAGAAAATATTATTTCATCAATATCATCTTGCGCGTCGCCAGAAAACTGCCTGGTTTGAATTCAGCAGTATATAAAACTAAGGTTACCTTAAAGTCAAGTGACTTAAATATCACTATGTGGGAATAAATATTTACCTTCTATTCGAAATTGTTCTGCCTTTTCTTCTTGCCCAAGTGCTTTCAATACTCTAATCATATAATTATAGAGGTAGTCCTTGGGGTCATATATAATTGTAGTGCGAAGCCAATCAACATGTTCAAGCAATTCTTTTTCATTCCAAACTTTGTTAACGTCATTCATCCGCTGAAGCATATGAGCGGATAGCACTATATCTCCATGTTCAACTGGATACCAAATATTCGACAGTAATTCCAATTTAGGGGTCACGGAATATTTTTCCAGCCAATATAATGATTGGATGGCTAGTGTCATATATGTTGTGACTAGTGTAAATATAATCACTGCCAAAGATCGCATAATAACAGGCGCAGCAATAGCATAACAACGTTTTACTTCCTGCCGGCTTGATATGAACGCAATCAGGCTACAAAAGGTTACCCAATGAACTACAGCTTGATAAAAGGGGTATTCTAGCATACTGTGTATGATAACTGGTACCAAACAGGCCAAATAAAACACCCCAGATATACCCCGTTTTCTAAAAATCCGAATCACAAACCACAGACCAAAACAAATAATACAAAGTAATGGTACTACGCCCCCTTCAATAGCCCAAAAAATCAATTCATTGTGTGGAAGTGAAACAGATCCTATAAAGTATTCACCTGTTCTAGAAAATTGTTCTCCTTGGGCTTTTAAAAATTCCCAACGAAAGTCACCGTAACCTATTCCTAGTAAAGGTGAGCGCAAGAATATCTTCCAACAAATACCCCATAAAAAACGTCGTGGTTCACCTGTCGATTTATCCGAGTCCCATTCAGCGGTATCACTGAATTCTATTAAAGCATCTAAATTCCCTTCGGCAGTAACCAAGCCATAAATACCAAAGTAAATGGATAATAATAGACCAGTAATCATTAAAAGTACTGCTCTTCTATTATTTACCTTAGAAATTCCTAACCCAATACATATACATATAATAACAATTAAAGTTGTTAACTGCGTTGTCCGTGAAAAAAGCATTACAAGAACAAAACCTGCTAATAATGTAAATATCAAAGAAATCGAGAAACATATTTTATAAATCTGAGAGCTGTAGAGTTTGGGCCCTCTCAGCAAAAACAAGCATGCTAATGAAAACCCAGTAAGAACAAAGGTGCCCATATTGTGAATTTGGAAAAATGTGCCAAAAGGAAGATTACCCCCAAAAGCACCTGGTGCAGCAAGAAAATATTCATACCAGCCAATCAATACCTGTAAAAAAGCTGCAACTACAACAGAAAATAGAATACACATCCATTGTTTTTCTGAAAAACGGAACTGCTGCAGTGAAAAAATAATCAATCCTCCAGCTGCGATTGCTACAAACCGATCTGCTGCTTTCCACAGGTTATCAGTTTGTCCGTAGAAATATGGAATGATTAATCCAATAAATACCAGGGCAATCATTTTCATTGTCGGACTAATTAACACTTGCCGATCATTAGCGATTTTTAATAAACCAAGGGAAATAATCGCAGACGCGAATATCCAGCCCACAGCATTATTCGGTCTATACAAACCAATACCACCAAAATGATGCTGTGTATAATGCATACCAATAAAGTAATAAATGATCAGGACTGCTAGAATACTGGTCGTCAACCAGCCTTGTTCTAATATTTTTTCTTTATACAATGAATCTGTTTTTCGATTTAGGTGATACTATTACGATAAAAATTATACAGGTACTGTAATTATTTATATATAAAAAATTGTTTAAAATATTATTTCATCAAAATCATCTTCCTGGTCGCCAGGAAACTGCCGGCCTTGAACTCAGCGATATAAACACCTGACGCTGCTGTGCTGCCCTGTTTATTCAGGCCATTCCAGGCCACGTGTCTGTTACCGTAGGGCTGCTCTTCATTGACCAAGACAGCCACTTCCTGACCCAGCATATTATACAATCTTATACTTACGTGGGAACGAACGGGTAATGAATAATCCAGACGCGTATTCGCGTTGAAGGGATTCGGATAGTTATAACCTAGGGCATATTCCGTAGGCATCCCGTTTAGGATACGCTGGATCTCATTTTCCACAAATTCAGACTCACCTACCACCATTTTCAAATCATAACCAACGGTAGCTTTTTCTGCAATCATCAAACCTGTTTCCATAATATCACGATAGGCAACTTTTTGCTGGAGATCCACCAAGGCAACAACAATATTATTTTTGGGTTCATCTATGGTATGGATCTGGAAATCTACTGGCCCATCCTTTTCCTGAGATAAGACGCGAAGATCCCAGACACCGTTTACTTCATTGATTGATCGAATATCCGTAGTATGATAATAGCCACCATCTGCTTCAGGAGAAAAACCGACAGCCAGGTGTCCATCGATCATTGGTGGTTCGTACAGATCGCCGCGATCCAAGCCTTCTACTGAACGAAAATCCCGGCCAATATAATTATTATGATCAAAATAATGTTCTGAATCCACACTAATCTGCAAACGCCACGTATTCAATGCTTCTCGAGGCGGTGGACTTACATTTATGCGATTTAGTCCAGAATTATCAACTACTTCTACCTGTGTCGGCATAAGGTTAATCACTTGCAGTGTATCCGTATTGTTATTAATTAAGTAACCGCCCCAGGGCTGCATCTCGGTAACTACCTCACTCCAGCCACTTTTTTCACCGATGCCATAGGTGATCGGACCAGTAAGATCACCCTGATCCAGGCTGATCGGTACGCTAAAGAAAAAAGGATTACCAACAAAATTCCAACCTGGAAATAATTCCATAGCATATGGCGTCAGCGGTAATGATTTTCCTGAACCAGGCGTAAAGTCGATCTTCTTGCCGTACTGGTGCTTAAACCAATAAGCTTCCCCAAGATAAAGCGTATCAGGCTTGACCCATTTATTGTTATCCCAGTCACGGGAATAGAAGACATGCTTGGTATTAAGTCCTTTACTTATAAGTGTGCCATTATCTAATTCTCCAGGAAAGGATACTAGACGCCATTTTTCGATGGGCAGACCAGTTGGATAAGCACTGTCATCCACCCGGGATGTTGGCTCATCCTCATTAAACTGGACCGGTGCAGTTATATAATCACTTTGCGCTATATAGTGGAGACTATCCAGTACTTCCGCACTGGCGATGAAATTCTCGATCTTCACCAACGAATCTGGAATGAAAGCAGTAAAAATGGAATCACCACGTACCATGGGAAAAGCCAGGGTAGTGTCCATTCCACCAATATTGACGTAAATCTTGGCATTGAGGATACCATTGAAATCCGAGAACTTGGCCATGACATTCACACCCTGTCCTACCTGCAACTGCGGGTCCATAATCATAAACTGTTCTACAACTGGTGGTTGCGTATAGAAACCCTGGGTCACGACCCAGAATCCGGATGTCAGATCGATACCTGCACCACTGCTCTGAGAAACAACTGGCGCGCCTAGGGATCCGACCAAGTTTATTCCAGCATCCCACCAGCCTTCAGAGTAGGTGGATTTGTTGGACATGGCATTGAAACCAGACATCTTCAACTGATAGTCCTGCCCGAATGCGAGCTGAGTAGCTAACAGTAAAACAGGTATGGTTCTTTTTATGACTTTATTCACGTACTGATCCACTTACTTTTCTGTGGCCATACTGAGTTTTACAACCTCATCTTTGTTACTATCTTTTTTGTGATCTGTTTTATCACTCATATCACTTTGCATCATTTTCATGATCAATTCCAGCTGTGCTTTCAGTTCATCAATTTCCTTTTGCTGGTTCTCTATTTCTGCCTGCTGTTCCTGCATGGCCTTAGTCAGTAAGGGTGCAAAACCATTGTAGTTCAGCGTAAGGTAATCGTCCTCATCCGTCCCAACCAGCTCAGGCAGGAATTCTTCAACTTCCTGAGCAATGAAACCCCACTGTTTATTATCATTGAAACCCTTGTCCTGGAATTCGTCTTTACGCCAGTTGTAATTCACTGGGTTCAGCTTGCTCAGTTTTTCCAAGGCACCGGAAACGGTAGAAATATTCTTCTTGAAGCGCCTATCCGAACTGCTGGTAGGGGTAGTTTCAGATCTACCTGCATTGGCTGCCCATGACAATACGCCACTACCATTAGTAGTCAAAGCATATCCATTGGTCCCGGCATCCTGTGGCCAAGTATATGCAACACTACCTGAAGTAGTAGCGTTCGCAGCGATAGTTACGTAATGACTGCCATCACCATCCACTAACTTTAAGATACCACCATTGCCTGTTATAAATGATGCTGCAGTTACCTCATTAAGCGCAGTTAAATCTTTACTCCCATCCACGACTAATGCTTTATTTGCAGTAACCGTACCAGCAGAAACGCCATCAAGTAGATTTAATTCAGTTGCTGAAGATGTGACTAGCGTACCAGCCAGTTTCAAGCCACCATCAACCAAGTCGTGTGACGCAATATTTAGGAACTGATCACCAGAGGTCGCACCTATAGTAACAACACCAGCTGCTTGCGTTACAACTTTGCTATTCTCAGAAGTACCTAAGGTAGTGATATCAAGATAATTTAATTCAGTACCGTCGGCTGTTACTGCCGTCTCTGATCCGCTAGTACCAACATGCAGAGCAGTGCCTTTTATAACACCTATATTCTGATTCGCATCTGCTATTACAGCCTTACTGGCTACGGCTGTACCACCGCTTCCAGCACCATCAAGCCGATTTAATTCAACTGCGGAAGATGTGACTAGCGTACCAGCCAGTTTCAAGCCACCATCAACCAAGTCGTGTGACGCAATATTTAGGAACTGATCACCAGAGGTCGCACCTATAGTAACAACACCACCAGCTGATTGCGTAACAACTTTGCTATTCTGAGAAGTACCTAGGGTAGTGATATCAAGATAACTCAATTCAGTACCTGAAGCTGATACTTGTGTCTCTGATCCACTAGTACCAAGATAAAGGGCAGTGCCTTTTATAACACCTATATTCCGATTCGCATCTGCTATTACAGCCTTACTGGCTACGGCTGTACCACCGCTTCCAGCACCATCAAGCCGATTTAATTCAGCTGCTGTTGCTGTCACCAGAGTACCAGCAAGTTTTAGACCAATGGATGATCCGTTATGACCAGATAGATCTAAGTTTTTATTTATATCAACTTTTGAGGAAGCGTTTATATCAACAGTAGGTGCAGTAATATCAAGTGTTGTTCCTGCATCAATCTCCAAAGTTCCATCAGCGGACGCATGGATATATTCGCCTCCCTCATCGTGAAAGTAGAGCTTCATTGCAGCATCCATAACAGCATCATCACTAAACTTTAAGTGGTCTTCATCTTCCATCCAGGTGAGAACGCCATTAGTTGTTTCTCCATCAAATGTTATTGTGAAGTCATTCTCTGAATTATTTCCGATAGTAAGGTGACTATTCATTAAAACAGCACCACCAGATCCTATTTGCATAACCTCTGTATTCTGAGTTTTAAAACTGAAATAATCATTAGCTTCTGCGACACCATCAGTGGCAACATTGAAAGTGAGGCCACCATCGGATTTTAGATTCATAGAGGTAAGATCATTATCTAAAGATGATCCTATTTCCACTTTTCCAGTCCCCGGCGAGTGGATGTAATTTCCAACTGCCGAAAAGTATATGGGACCACTACTGTTCATTAGTATGGGATCATGAAATTTGAAATAATCTTCATCCTCCATCCAATCAAATTGTCCGTCATTGGAGTGAGCAGCAAAGTGCATCTCTACATCATTATTATCAGCAACCTGATCCATACCAAAAGAATTACTCCACGCCACAGAGCCCGACGTTGAAATATCCGCCATCCAAGTGGTATTTCCGGATGCATCAGTTTTTAACACATAACCATTAACCGGGGCATTTGCAGGTAGAGTAAAATTGCGCACAAGTACACCGGCATCATCCAAATCAGGTGCCATAATTTTGATGTAATTATGATACGTACCACCGCTACGTTCATAGAGGCGAAGTTCAGCATCATTTGCACCTTTCTTGATGGCGACATAATCACCAGAATTTGTACCATTAAGAGTCACGACATTATCCCCAATGTTTATTGAAGGACTACTAATAGAGGCTGATGTTGAAGCATAAAGATCTAGACTGACAGCATTAACATCTACAAGTGCATCAGAAGTGATATCAACTTCAGTGTCAGCTATGATATTTACATTATCATCACCATCTATTGTGATTGTTCCATCAACACCATTGATAAATTGGTCATCAGCGACCCAGAAGATTTTTTTAGCAGTGGCCATATCAATATCACCCTCAATATTTATATCACCACCCATTTCTATAGCATCTACATAAAGCATTCTCCATGCAGTTCCACTAACACCTAAATCATCTTGACTGTCTCCACCCGGTTTAACATTATTTCCAGCTGGATCAAGAGTGATATCAGCAGCAGCTACAAGTTTTATATCTGTATCTTTTTGTATATAGTCTGTACTTGGTTCTCCACCGAAACCAACTTTATTAGTTAATTCTATAACTAAATCACCACCACGAATTTGTAATTCGTTACTAGCATTGGTAATAGTCATATCATCAGAATTAAAGTTGATTACCGCTCCGTCACCTAAAAAGAGATCCGACCATCCAGTTCCGGCTACACCTAAAGCGTCTGCGTTATCTGAACCAGGTAGTACATTATTTCCTGCTGGATCAAGAGTGATATCAGCAGCAGCTACAAGTTTTAAATCTGTATCTTTTTGTATATAGTCTGTACTTGGTGATCCACCAAAACCAATTTTATTAGTTCCGTCTATAACTAAATCACCACCACTGAATGAAACACTGCCAGAAGCATTTAAGTCACCAGCAATATAAACGTCTCCGGCTATACCAACTCCACCATCTACCACCAATGCACCAGTTGTAGCACTGGATGAAGCAGTCGGGTTAGCAACTTCTACTAGTCCATCGTGCTTAACATAACCATCAAATTCTAAATCAGGATCAGAAGTTGAACCACCAATTCCTGAAAATTTAACATCACCTACGTTAGCAAAGTCAATGTCACGATTATCTTCTACTATGATAACATTAGTACCGTCTTCTTTAATAATAACACCAGCTTTACCATCAATTGCAACTGTTCCAGAATTTGTAGAAGTAACTGTTACTCCAGTATGACCATCAACTGTAACAGTAGAAGCTTCTGCATCGATTGTGAGTGTTCCAGCAGTAGTTTTCCAAGTAGAGATCGCTCCAGCCGTGAGATCCAATGCACCTCCAGTAGCCACAATAGCAACTGCATCCGCAGATGTAGCGGTAATATCACCAGTTGCAGAAGTTAATATTATGCCGGAAGTCCCAGTATTATTACCAATAGTAATAGTTCTAGCAGCAGCACCAGTACCAACATTAATCGCTTGGGCATCAGCACCATCACCAATATTAATTGCACCTCCAGTTGAGTTTATTGCAACAGCACCAGCAGCAGCAACAGTAACTTCATCAGCAGAAGTGGCGACAATGTCACCCGTCGTTGTGGTATTGAGAGCAATACCTCCGGTTCCCGAATTGAGAATCACCGCGGTGGCACCTGACACATTACCGACCGTAATAGTTCTGGCTGCAGCGCCAGTACCAACATTAATCGCTTGGGCATTAGCACCATCACCAATATTAATTGCACCTCCAGTTGAGTTTATTGCAACAGCACCAGCAGCATCTATATCGGTAGTTGTCCCTGAACTAAACGCTACCGAAGCAGAAGAATTCACATCGAAAGCAAGAGTAGAATTTATATCAATACCGCCTGCGACAGCATCAAGCACAATAGCTCTTGCATTGGCTAGACCCGTTGCTTTAATGCCAATTCCGCCTACATCTGAGAGAAGTTGGATCGATGCTGCACCACCAGAATATTCAGTACCAGTATCATTGTGTATCGTAATAGTAGAAGCAGTGCTCGACAAACCTTGAGCGGTTTCAATAAGGACTGCATTAGCAGCATTAGCTGTTGATCTAATCGTTATTGGATTAGCACTGATCATTTCATCAGAAGCCATAGGGCCAGTGAAACCGGCAGTGGATGTAATCACACCTTGGGCTGTAACCGCACCAGAGGCATCTATGTCAAAGTTAGTTGCACTCACAGTAAAAACTGCTGCTGCATCAACAGCAACACCACCGGCAGATGACGTGAATGCAATCGCACCTGAAGAAGTACCAGCAGTATTCAGCAACGATATAGTTTGGTTTGCCCCTAGTGTAGCGTGCAGCTTTATTGCATCAGCTATATTACCATCTGCTGATACCAACACACCACCAGCACTGGCTTCTAAATTGATTGCAGCTGGATCTGTACCTGCCGTATTCTCAACAACAATGGTTTGAGCTGCACCAGCCGTTCCATGGAGCTTGATCGCATTGGCTATATTACCATCTGCTGATACCAATACACCACCAGCACTCGCTTCTAAATTGATTGCAGCTGGGTCTGTACCCTGGGTGTTGGTCAATACTATGGTCTCTAATGCACCTTGGTTAGCCGTCAGAGAAATTGCAGAGGGTGCGTTATCTTTAGATACTAGAGCAACCTGTCCGCCGGAAACGTTGACGTCCTTTGTTGCTGCCGCATCTATATCTACACCACCCGCTGTTGAAGTTAATGCAATTGCATATTCAGCAGCACCTAGTGTGTTTGTCAACACAATAGTCTCAGATGTACCCTGGTTAGTTGTCAGGGATATTGCCGACGCTGCGTTATCTTCTGAAACAAGTGCAATTTGTCCACCGGTAATTGAAACATCTTTACCACTAGCCGCATCTATAATTATACCACCGGCAACTGATGTGAATGCAATCGCACCTGAAGAAGTACCAGCAGTATTCAGCAAAGCTATTGTTTGAGAAGTACCAGTTGTAGCGTGGATCTTAATTGCATTAGCGATATCACCATCTGCTGACACCAATACACCACCGGCACTGGCTTCCAGATTAATTGCAGCTGGATCTGTACCTGCCGTATTCTCAAGAACTATGGTTTGAGCTGCACCAGCCGTTCCATGGAGCTTGATCGCATCCGCTATATTACCATCTGCTGACACCAATACACCACCAGCACTCGCTTCAAAATTGATTGCAGCTGCTGCAGTGCCTAGTGTGTTCGTAACGACAATCGTCTCAGATGTGCCCTGGTTAGTTGTCAGGGATATTGCCGAGGCTGCATCATCCTTTGATACCAGGGCAACCTGACCACCAGAAACATTGACATCCTTTGTTGCTGCCGCATCTATATCTACACCGCCCGCTGTTGAAGTTAATGCAATTGCATTTTCAGCAGCACCTAGTGTGTTTGTCAACACAATGGTCTCAGATGTACCAACGTTTGTTGTCAGGGATATTGCCGACGCTGCATCATCCTTTGATACTAGGGCAACCTGACCGCCAGAAACATTGACATCCTTTGTTGCCGCCGCATCTATATCCACACCGCCGGCTATTGAGGTAAGCGAAATTGCGTTCTCTTCAGCACCCCGCGTATTTGTTACAACAATCGTTTCAGATGCACCAATGTCTGTTGTCAGGGAAATTGCCGAAGCTGCGTTTTCTTCTGAAGCAAGTGCAATTTGTCCACCGGTAATTGCAACATCTTTACTACTAGCTGCATCTATAGTTATTCCTCCGGTAACTGACGTGAATGCAATCGCACCTGAAGAAGTACCGGCAGAATTCAGCAATGATATAGTTTGGTTTGCCCCTAGTGTAGCGTGCAGCTTGATTGCATCAGCTATATTACCATCTGCTGACACCAATACACCACCGGCACTGGCTTCCAGATTGATTGCACCTGCTGCTGCACCTAGTGTGTTCGTAACAACAATCGTCTCAGATGTACCAACGTTTGTTGTTAGGGAAATCGCCGATGCCACATTCTCTTCTGATGCAAGTGTAACTTGCCCGCCGGTAATTGCAACATCTTTATCAGCAGCTGTATTTATAGTAATACCACCATTAGGAGTAAGTATTTTAATCGCTTCAGCATCACTACTATTTGATTGCATTGTCATTGCATTATTAGATTCATTCTCATCCGAGGCCATATCACCCGCAAAGCCATAAATAGCATTGATCTTTTTATCAGAGCCAATGGTTAAATAGCTGTCCCACGAACCAGAGGTATAATTACCAATACTAAACTGGGTGCTTGCTGAAACTTCATCAGCTTTAATCAACCATTTGTCAGCATTAGCTGCACCAGCATTTTTTGTAAGGAATATTTGCGCAGGATTACTGCTTGTACCCTGAATAGTCATATCCCCCACATTTGTTGTCATTGTTGCAGGCGTAATTGTCAGATTGGTGGCATCCATCGTAATATTACCAACGGCATCAATATCAATTCCTCCACCAGTTCCGCTGGCATCAATGTTTATTGCTTCTGCATCCGTTCCTGCTGAACTCATTATAAGTTGCTGCGTACCACCACCAGCGGCTGCAAGTGTTAAATTACTACCTGAACCTGTAACAGTGAAGTTAGAAGCTGTTGTTCCATCGATTGATATACCCGTTCCATCAACAGTTACACCGGTACCGCCATTAATAGCAACACCACCCGCAGATGATGTGAATGCAATCGCGCCTGAAGAAGTACCAGCAGTATTCAGCAAAGCTATTGTTTGAGCTATACCAGCTGTAGCGTGCAGCTTGATTGCATTGGCTATATTACCATCTGCTGATACCAATACACCACCTGCACTGGCTTCCAGATTGATTGCACCTGGATCTGTACCTGCTGCATTCTCAAGAACTATGGTTTGAGCTGCACCAGCTGTGGCATGCAACTTGATTGCATTGGCTGCATTACCATCTGCCGATACCAATACACCGCCTGCGCTGGCGTCCAGATTGATTGCATTAGCGCCCGTACCTGCAGAATTGAGTATTAAAGAAGCATCAAATGCCCCAAGCTGTTCAATCGTAAAATCTTCCGTAGCAGCATCTGATGTATGTGATATTGATCCAGCAATATTCGTATTAAATAGTATCTTCTTCGCTACTGGTGTTGTAAATGTAAGGTCACCTAAAGTTGTAGTCAGGCCCATTCCAGCAGCACCATCTGCATCAATCGTTATTCCATCCGCATCAATATCCACTAACGCACCGCCATCAAGCTCTAGTGAAGTTGGCGCGGTAACTATCGTTATCCCTCCCGCTGCGGTCTTGCTTCCTATGTACTGATCATAATTGGTACCATCATCAAAGTAGACCTTGCTAGCCCCATTTAACAACAAACCTCGATCATTAGCTGCTGGTGCCACTTGTGTAAGTGTAACATCAAGAGCATTAAGAATCGAGGCACTTCCACCGATGCTGATTACACCTCCCTCGGCTAAATAAAGGTCACCCCATTCAAGCAATCCATTTCCTGCCGCGTCATTGGATCCAAGATTCTGGACTCCTCTTGTCCCTGGAAGTATATCATTAGCATAAGCTGTAGATGTGGCCAATAAGGACCCCCACACCTTCAAGTTAGCTGGTTGAAGTTCTGTACCAATTGAAACTGTATTTGACAGATCTTTGTTAATATCCATCAATTGAAAATAACTACCTGTCCCTCGCATAACTGAAAAAGCCATTGAGCCCTCCTGGGCAGTAGGCGGTGATACATTTTCAATAATAAAATCAATTTTTGCGTATTCCGCATCCGAATCAGCGCCTTGGATCGTGCCCAGCACGCCATTGGCACTTTCATTTGCTGATTTGTTGAATTCCAGGATCCCGCCAAAAGCATCATTTGTGGAATTAGCAATTGTTAATTTTGGACTTTTTGTTACAGCTGATATCATCGTTTCACTTGTTAAAGTCTTCGTTATTGCAGGGGCTGTTACCGATACCGTATTCGCGTTAATATCTAACTCACCAGTAGCAGTCAGGTTAAAGTCACCACCAGTCGTAGTATTAAGGTCACCACTACCAGCAGTAACAATGTTCAAACCTCTATTCACAGTTGATCCTGAAGTGGAACTGATATAGTTAGCAGCAACAGCAAATTGCAGCTTTTGTTCTTCTGCCATCAGCAGAGATCCTGCTCCACCTTCGACACGCATGACCTCTGTATCGGTTCCCCCCTGATTTACTTTAAAAATAATATCGCTATTATTTATTTCATTTTTGAGGATGTAACTATCGCCTGCATTTTTTTTCTTGATGGTAAATTTATCTACACCAGATTCGCTAAATACCAAATCATCGGTTAATTCCAACTCATTGTTTACAGTTGTTTCCGCATTAGTGATTACCACCGAAGTATCAGCAGCACCAGAAGCATTTAGCCTAATATTGGGACTCACGATGGTCATTGAATTAGCGTCTGTTCCAGTAATTGAATTCCCGCTGACATTAAATTCAAGTGGCCTGACGCTGGTCATTCTTAACGATGCATCTGCGCCCACAAGACTCATTACCGGCGTTGCGACATTGTTGTCATCCACTGTAAAAACGATATCTCCATCCGTATTTGTATTTTCCAACTTATAACTACCACTTCCAGATGCAGTTTCGGCTAAAACAAGTTGACTTCCTGCAGTAGTTCCTATACTGAATGTTCCTGTAAGGGTAGCATCTCCACCGACATGGATATTCTCTTGTGTCGAAATACCGCCTGTTACCTGCAGCGCACCAGTAGTAGTGCTAGCGGCTGATGTTGCATTTGTAACTGCAGTTACGCCAGCAATACTTACAGCAGTGCCAGTAACATTTAATGTAGGCGCAACTAGTGCTAGAATATTTGCTTCAGGACTATGTGCATAGGTATCAGAGTTACGAAACTGGAAGCGATGATCTTCATCGATAGTTAAACCGCTATTTGTTGGATCATGTTCCAATTGTATATCTCCAGCTACAGCTGCAGCATCAGTACCTTCCCCAAAAGTAATTCTCGCATTTGTAGCAACATTACGATCCCAGAGGTGTAAGGCCTGCCATTCACCTTGAGTTGCTGCATCAACCTGAGTACCGAGTGACCACTCGCCTGCTCGATCGGAAGTAATCGGTGCCGTAAATGATGCCCCGTTCATCGAGATGGCACCAGCAACATCAAGATCGCCATTGATAGTAACTGTACTTACTGTTGTTCCGTTAATATCCATCAACTGGTCATTTTGTGGATCATCGGCCAAAACTGCACCTTCCGTCTGAAAATAGATTGCACCTCTCTCACTGCTAGCAGTTGGATCGGGACTTGTGAACAGAATTTTTGCGAAATCGACATCACCATTGGCGTCGTTTATACCTTGACCTGTTATGGTACCAAGGACATCATTAGCAACACCGGATGAATTTCTTACTTTTTTCAACTTCAATGTGGCACTGCTCGCGAGCAGATCTTTATCACTAAACATCGTAATCACTGGAGTTTGATTTGGCGAAGTCATGGTAACATTATCCGAATTAGTAATAATCTCTGTACCCGCCTCTATCTCTACCTTTGCCGTAGTTTCTGAAGCATAGCCGTCTCTGTAATTTCCGATCTTCAATAATCCGTTATTCTGAGCCACAATATTCAGCTTGCTATTCTCGTATTTGATGTAATGGTCGCTAGTACCGAATTGCATTTCTTTATCGGTATCCATCTGCAGAGCCATTTGTTCTCCAGAAATGCGCGCAACTGGCACGCTTGCAGACGCGGTACTATTGACAACAAATATAACATCATTATTCTCATTTTCGTTCTTTATTACGTAGTCATCAGAGTCGCGATAAATTCTAAATTCATCTACGTTTGCCCCACCACCGCTAACCGTGTAGAGCGTTAGCTCCGTATTTGCTTGTAATTTACCATCTACTGCAACAGTAATATCTCCAGTAACCGGGCTTAGATTTATGGTGTTGCTAACAATATCAAGTTGATTAACGCCGCCACTATTGATGTATGGGGTGGCGTCTGTAAATTCGATCTTCTGATCGGTATGCATACGCAAGGAACCGTTTGCCCCAAAGATGCGCATTACTTCTGTATCGGCTGTACCACCCGTATTGGTTTTGAATACGATATCCTTATCCTGCGTACTGCTGGTGATTAATATATCACCGGATGTTTCCTCGATCGTGAATTCATTACCATTCTCGCCCACAACCACATCACCGTTTACAACTGTATTACCGCCGACATAGAGGTTTTCTAGTGTCGAAATACCGCCCGCTACTTGCAACGCACCAGTTGCAGTACTTGTGGCAGATGTTGCATCGGCAAGGATAGTTTGTCCAGAAACATTTAATGTTGGTGCCACGAGGTATAAGATCTCGTTCGGATTCGTACCTGATCCATAAATGTAGGTATTTGCACTTTTGAACTGTAATTGCTTATCATCTTTAATGCGCAGACCAACAGTGGGTTGGTGCGAAATTTCTACATCAGCGTCGGCATCATTGTGGTTTATAAAATAAATATGTGCACTTTGATCAGATGCATCTGCACCTGTACCATTCCCGTCATATAGATATAGATCGCCCCAGGGTAATAGATTCGTACCAATCGTTGCGCCACCTGGATCATCAGGTACAATTCTTTCTGCGAATTCCATCGTATTGGTATATAAATCCCCTATCACATCCATATTATGAGGAATAGTAATGGTCGAGTCATAATTCGTTGCAAGTTCTCGACTAGGCGTATTCATCTCCATCAGCGTCACAAGGTTGCCGTCAACCATAACATCAAATGAGATAACACCCTGGTTACCATGAACTACAATAGCATCTTCCATTAAGATTTTACTAGAGACTACTCCATCTGTCTGCGCACTAATAGTTGCCAATGGTTTATCATCCGTCACACCTGTATTTGTCGGTAATCCGGTATTAACAAACTGCAGCTCAGATCCAGCTACCGGATCAGCAGTGGCATCATTTGTTACTTTTATCTTATTAGTCACATTGAGAAATAGATCTTGACCATCGATGCGCATCGCTTCATCCGAACCGGACCGAGTTACATTGAACACTACATCCTTATTGAGTGCGTTATTGTTGACAAATACGTCACCATTAGCCTGGCTCACAGTCAAAATATTATCTCCTGCACCAACTGTTAATGTATCGCCTACCAACAAGTCACCGCTTACATCTGTGGTTGTTGCATCGATATCTACAGTAGTTGCATCGATATCTACAGTAGTTACATCGATATCTAAAGTAGTTGCATCAATTTTCACCGAATGCGCACCGTCTGCATCACCATTTAACCGTAGAATTTCATTCAGCGGATCTACCACTCTGAAGATAATATCTCCACCCGATAGGAAATTTCGTAACGCCAAATGATCAGAGGGATTCTTGCGTATACTAATATCATCATCACCAAATCTTATCCAGTTAGTTCCATCCAGACGCAATGCTTCATCAGTTCCGGCAACCTCTTCAAGACGCATTACTTCACCATTTTCAATATTGAAAATAATGTCCCTATCTTCGTTTTCATTTTTAATAGTAATACCATCAGCATGATCACCATGTATGCTAAGCGAATCACTTCCATCAACAATGGTTACCTTGCCGCGCGCTTTAAAGTCGCTATCAACGGTGAATTCATTTCCGGAAGTAATGACCACATTCAGAGCGTTCAGGTTAATACTATCCGCGGCCAATAATTGTACAACACCGGAGGGACTATTTAGTGCATGAACAAGAACCTTATCTGCACCTTTCACATTCAATCTTGTCCCACTTTCTGATGCATTAATGTAGGAATCGGTATTATCATCAGCAGCTATTTTTGTTGTGCCAACAAGCTTTATGATTCCACCGCTTTCCATTTTTAATAACTCATTTTCATCATCGACTACAAAACTTATTTTGTTATCCTGTCCTGATTCATTTTTGATGGTAATAATTTCAGCCCCGGTAAGGGAAATGTTATTCCCATTAAGCGTAAATTCTTCCGCAGCATTAATAACAACATCTTCCGTGGCATTAACAACAACGTCTTGCGCAGCATTAACAACAACGTCTTCTTGACCAGTTAAATTCAAATTAGCACCACTTTCGTCAATATTTATATAGGTAGCATTAGTCTCATCAGATACTATTTTTGTTGTTCCAATGAGCTGTATCACTTCCTCACCATCCACAGTCTCCATGATTAATAACTCATCATCGCCATTAACTGCAAAACTGATTTTTTTGCCTTCCTCTTCACTTTTAATAGTAATATCACCTTCGTTTTGTACTATTGTGAATTTAGAATCGGTACTTGATCCCAAATGCAGGCTATTCGTGGAATACAAGGAATTATTAATCAACACTTCTCCCGTAACAAAATCACCCTCAATTAGTGGATTTATAACCAAATCAGCTGAATTATTATTATTAATAATCAGCTTATTACTTTCATTTATTCCAAGATCCTTACCTGCGTTAAATCCAATAAGTATATTACCATTACCATCCACAATATTTTGACCAGCATCTTTACCAATAGCTACATTGAGATTACCATCTTCCAAAGATGCAAGCGTATTTCGCCCAAGGGCTGTATTAAGATTGCCATTGCCACCGCCACCATCAATAGTATTTCCTGATCCTTCTCCAATAAAAACATTATCACTCGATTCGTCGTCACCAGCTAGAGGCATTGTACTGGCATCCATCAAGTCATTCAGTCGCTGGGCTCCTGGCGGCATAACCCAACTACCAACACCGTCAGCTTCCGTACCGACCCATGTCCATACTTGATCATCGTCTCCTGCTTGCTTTATAAAAAATTCACCAAACTCCACCTTATCGTACGTCAATTCTCCATCTGCCAAGTCATCTAGATTCGCGTTTCCATTTTGTTTATCGTCTAACTGATCTTGGACAATACCATAGGTTAGACGCCAATTATCTTCAGCTTCCGTCTCATCTGTTGACTCTAGGCGCAAATCACCCAAGGCATTAAATTCCTCGTTAGTAACGCTTGGTACACCACCAACAACGTTTATCTGTTCCGCTGCCAAACCCAATAATAAGGAAGCATCGACGGCAGGTAACTGAGCCTCTGCATTTAAAGCAATAACCTGATTTGCTGCTGTACCAACATTTACATTAAGCGTATCATTACCTGTCGTTAAATACATACCTGCTTTCCACCAAGCACCAGCTTCGCTTCCATCCGACATCCAGATATCACCAGCGATACCTGCTTCACTGATAAAGAAATCACCATGTTCAACTCTACTGGCAGTAACATGATATTCTCCATCATCACTTTTCAACAATTCCCAGCTTCCATCATCTTCGCTTGTTTTATAAATCAATAGATCATATTCAGCAACATTTGCTTCGGTAGCGTCAACAATATCATCCAGTATATCACTTTGTTGCTGTTTGTTATCAAATTGAGCCTGTACATCACCATGAGTGTAATCCTCTACAGGATGTTCGGCATCTGGGTCTGTCCGGAGATCCGACAATAATTCAAATTGTTCATTGCTTACTGGACCAGGAGTAGCAGGTACACCATCCCCCGTCTTTGTAGAAAGAATTTGCGTCGCATCAAGCCCATATAGCTGAGATCCGTCCACCACCGGTAATGATCCACCACCGCCACCATCAGGATTTTCTACTAGCCGTGGAATTTGATCGACATCCGTACCAGCATCAACTAATATTTCTACTTCACCAGCCCCTTGAGCATAGCTACCATTACCGCCTACAAATAAACCCATTCCTTCCTCCGTGTACACACGGGTAATATCTCCACCATCAATCCATGTGCCATATTTATTAGTTTCTTCATCATAGGCTAATAATGTGTCTTGAAGTACCCAAGCCCACATTTGACCGGGATCTCCACTATTATCAATAAACCATGTACCATATTGAACCGCGGTCGCACTCAATTCACCATCAGATAGGTCATCCAAATGCACGTTTTGTTGCTGTGCGTCGAGATTCGCCCGAGCAGTATCCCTATTAGATGCACCGGTCCCACCCTGACTTATCGTCAGCGGAACTTCCAGGCCTGTGAGTTCATGAATATCTGAATTCTGTCCACTACGCGCTTTTAAATCCAATTGCCCTTGGAGATTTCCATAGGTAAGTCTATCATCATCGGGATCAACGGCACTTCGAAGATCTTGTAATAAGATAAACTCTTCGTTGCTGACAGGACCGGGGTATTCTCTTGTAATATTGATTTGCTCGGCATTCAGCCCGCGTAACGGGGAGCCATCCACCTCTGGTAGCATTACAACGGACTCACCTTTATTATATCCAGATTCAAGTTCAACAATATCACCAGTTTCATCACCCGTCCTTATGCTAATTGTGTCTTTGAGGTTACCCTGATTATCATAATTATTAAACTGTATACTGAAAGTTCTCCAAATACCAGCTTCATCACCATCTGCTGACCAAAACTGACCTCCTACGCCAGTAGTATCAATAAAATATTGCCCGTACTCAACTCTATCGGCCGGAATTGGATTACCATCAGAATAACTCTGCAGCGCATCGCTGTAGGCTTGAACATCGCCGGAATCAGCACTTGTGCCAATCTTAAGGCCAAGTTCAACCCGTGCTGTTTCAGCAGTAATTATGTTCCATTGGTCAATCCCACCCCCGAGGCTCATAATAATCTGATTATCAATATTATTATGGTCTAAACTGGCGATCCGATCCAAACGATCAGAATGCTGCTGTGCATCGAGATTCGTCCGGGCTTCTTCGGAACTAGAAGCGCCGGTCCCACCTGATTCTACTGCAATAGGATCAATACCATTAATCGTACCACCAGTAATTACTACGCTATTTGAATCCTGTGTTGACATGGTCCCTAAACCAAGGGTATTACGAAGTGTATCACCGCCTAGACTTACCCATTTTCTTTCATCATAATCGTAAATAATAAGATTCCCAGTTGGAAGAGGCCCATCATCATCGAGCATAGCGATTTCTTCAAGACCTTCATCCCAACGCTGGATAGTAATGCCAATAAGAGTGTCTAGCGAATCATGACTAACATAGTTTTCAATAGTAGAGTCTAAAAAGACCTCCGTAACATAGTAGTCCAATGTATCTGTAATGGCATAATTATCCAAATTGGGTAAACTATCTAAATCATAATAATTATTGCTAAGAGCGACGACCGATAATTGCGAGGACAATGTAAAATTATTAAACAAAGTGTCCATTGTAGCAAAATTACTGAGCGTATCTTTTGTTGCGAATGGAGTGAGGTCAGGAGTGTTTAACAGATCAACGTACTCCCCACTATGGGCAACTTCAGAAAGATCAGCTGTCTTGGTATAACCTTTAGCAAAATTCGTACTATCCGACAATACTGAATACAGCACAGATGTAATCTGCTGTCGGGGCGATAGAACATTGCCATCAATTTCAATTTCCAGATAGGAATTCATCGGCACACTTTCAATGGGAAAACCATTGGAACCCAAAAGAGCCGAAACGAGACCATCGGAAATGTTCACCAGATGTGTTTCGCTCCAGAATTCTGAGCCACCTTCTTCCTCACCAAAAAGACGAAAATCAACCGTATACTGGCCATCACTAACGGGACCAGCATTTCCAACTGTCAGAAATCCTTGATAGGAAAGGAGCCTTGGGACTCTTTCCATCACGGCAGTTTTACTGGCACGTTTACCTCCTTCGTCTTTTGTAAATTTTACCTCACTGTCACGGAATTTCTGCCCGTGCAACAGCAAAGGTATTAACATTAGTGCAAGAATGTAGTTTTTCATGGTACTACTCCTTTAATTACTCTGTTGATCTGTTTTTTAACATTAATTTTATATCGCCGTTTCCTACGAACGATAATTATTATTCAAAGGGAAAATCGGGCGGCATGCCCAAATCTTTATCCCCTCCAAAAATAGCAATAGTTAATCCCCCGACGATAATGGCGGTAACCGCCAGTACTTCCGGGTGTGATTTATAAAATTCTATGGTGTCATTAATACTTTGCAGGATCCTGGCCTTCAGGTCCTGAGATCCTTTTCTGTCATCTTGCTTTGGTTTCGCTTTTTTACCGGAAAACAATTCCTGTAGTGCATTTTCTACCGCAGGCCGGATATCAGTCATACCAATTGGAGCACCCTGATCATCCAACACAATGGTGGTAGACAGGTTGATCCGATCAGCCATTTTAAGCGGTACGGTCGCACTCTGGAGTGTTTTCTTGGCGGGCTCGCCACTAGCTGTCTTAAACACAGAATAAAAATTCAATTTCAGGACGTCGTTTTTCTTAAAATCCCATGCAATTACATCTGTTCCACCAACAGCCAGGCTGTTTTCAGTAGCATCAGCGAGAGAATTGCAGCGCAAACTGAATACCGGCTCAAAAGGTGATTTTGCCGGTTTCTGGTAGCCACCAGGATAAAAATAATTATTTTGCGAAGTCGCCAGCGTAGCATACAATTCTGGATCCAGGACATCGATGTACCCCAGTTGCTGAATGGTACTTTGTAGAAATTGATTAATTTGCACCACCCGTGCAGCGGGCAGTGATCCCGTATTTAGTCCCTGTAGGATAGCTTTCTTTTCCTTGGCTTTACTTATTACGGTTACCCGAACCGAGTCCCGATCCACAACATCACCCTTTGGTCCGCTAATAGCTAAAAACAGGATATAATGGGAATCTGTGTCTGTAGTAGGCACCTTGAATGATATATCAGGTTCTGTATTTGAAGAGAGTGCGATCCCATCCGGTGCGCGCCACAAGTAGGATATATCCTTGTTGCGAACGGCACCAGGCGCAATGGCCGATATCTGTACTTTGTCACCACTTTGCGCCACCTGATCTTTGAGACCTTTGTAGGAAGCCATTTTACCTGGTTTTGCCTGTATACCAACGAGGTAGTTAGTGTTATACCGACCGTCATTCAATGTTAGCTTGAACAGGAAGATCTGTTCGATCATCACCTTTGGAATGAGAAATCCAATGGCTGTTTCATTCTGCTGCTTGAAATCCACCCCACTCATGGAGGCCCATTTAAAGGATATCTTATCCTGATTTTCGTCATAGGATTTGCGGGCGTCCAACGAAAGAGTATCACCGCTTGCCGCGGCAAATAAAAGATCGACCTTCTGAGTCATTTTTTGCTGGGCCGTCGCATCGACAGGACTTAACCGCATTTTACTATACTGCTTCTTAGCGCCAGGCCTTTTCCGTTCACGGGCAACGACTTTAAATCCTTCAACCACAGCAACAGGAGCTGTACTTGGTATGGTACCCTCCAGCCGGATTGTTTCCTGTTCAGCTGGCGTATCAAATATATCACCTTCCTGCGCAAAAATATTTGTAACCAAAAATAAAACTGCAAGCACCCTTAACATAATATTCTCATCTGTTAGTTATAAATTTAGACTGACATCCTCAATAAACACCCAACTGCCCCCTTACAATTACGCACAGTTAAGGTCAATTTACATGGCACGACGCAATAAATCCATGATCTACCGCACATAATTAATCTTTATTATTTTACTTAATCAGCTGCGATTTTTCACATCATTCAATAAATCGATCATCATCCCTTTCGACAACCGGCCCGTATTTACATTACGCGGACTGGGATGATAACCACCGATCAAATGAAACCCATTGGGTAATTCGTAAATGGCATGGTGCATAAATGGATGGTCCTTCACTTTCAATTCGTATGAACGACGCCAGAAACGAAGGCAGGCATCAAATGCGATCTTACCTAAGGCCAACATACAATTTGCATTGGTAAGCAAAGCTATTTCAGTCTCAAAATACGAAAAACAATTTCGCAATTCCTCGGCTCTCGGTTTATCCTGCGGCGGAACACATTTGAGGGCAGGGGTCATATAACAATTGTTCAACACCAGGCCGTCATCCCTGTGGTCAGAGTTGGGCTGATTGGCCATACCCACTTCATGCATACACATCATCAGAAAATCCGCTGATTTATCACCGGTAAATACGCGGCCGGTTCGATTTCCTCCATGGGCAGCTGGCGCTAGTCCAACGATTATTATTTCCGCCTTGGGATCGCCGTAACCGGGTACCGGTTTACCCCAATAATCCCAATCCCTGAACTGTTTACGTTTTTCTGCAGCAATGTGAGTTCTGAATTCCACCAGCCTGGGGCAGGTCGTGCAATGAATCAAATTATGATTAAATTGCTTCAAATTCGATTTCATACCTTTCTCCATAATTATAAATTTACTTTTTTAGTATCGACTGAATCGCCACTGATGTTCATTGCTTCCACAGGCAGGGTTATCTAAATTCGCACCCAATTTTAATAAAACGAATAGAGTATCACAAATGGCATTAATGACCACTATGCGCAACCGAATGCATATTTTTCTATGGGCAATACTCATCCTTTTCCTGCTGAGTATTTCCATTGGTGGCCTTGTTGGCGGCGCCAACATTATTGATCAGCTTTTTGGCCGCGTGGATCCAGCTACCGCCATTGGCGTAGTTAATGGACAAAAAATACCACCCGACGAGTTTTCCCGCGCCGTATCGTCCCGGCTGGAACAAATCCGAGAGAGCGGTCGCGATCTGACGGATCGTGATTTTGAACAGTCCCGCAATCAAGTTTGGGATGATTATATTCGCGATATCCTTATTTACCAGTCCATAGATGAATTAGATATTACTGTTAGTGATGTAGAAGTTTTATACCACTTGCAGAATATACCGCCACCCTTTTTAGTCTCCGATCCTGCATTTCAGACCGATGGACAATTTGATCAGGAAAAATATAACCAGGCCATCAATAATCCTGTCGGCAATGAATGGGTACAGATCGAGCAATTCATGAAAAGCACCTACTTGCCCAATATTAAACTGCAGGAAATGATCAATGCGGATGTGATGATCACAGAAGCTGACATTTGGTCAAGCTATATCAAACAGTATGTTAATTATACCATTGACGGTATCCATGTTACTACCAATTCAGTGCAGGATGACGTATCCGATCCCACAGAAGATGAATTATTTGAGGAATATACCAGACGTATTGATGATTTCAAACGCGAAGAAACGCGGACGTTGGAAGTCGCTGCCTGGGAAAAGAAACCATCTGTAGAAGATACGAATCGTGTCCTCAGCAATTGTTCAGCCATTATGGATCAACTGAACACAGGTTCTGATTTTGGTGAACTAGCTAATATCCACACCAAGGATCCTGGGAACCAGGTAAGTCCCGACTCTGGCCGGGGCGGCAACCTGGGCTGGTTTAGCAGAGGGCAAATGGTCAAACCATTTGAGGATGCTGCATTTGCAGCCAGTGCTGGAGATATTGTTGGCCCTGTCCTTTCCCGTTTTGGCTATCACATCATCAAAGTAAATGACCAGCGCACAACTGATGATAAAGAAGAATTAAATGCGTCCCATATTTTGTTAAAAATAAATATGGGGCCCAATACTCGTGATGCATTGAAACGCAATTCCACATTGTTCAGCTACGATGCCTCCGATCCAACCATTGGCTTCGCCGCGGCAGTTGATTCGCACCAGGTGGAGACCAAAACAGCTTCCAACATCACTGTTGGTTCTAGTGCGCTGCGTATTTTTGGTCCTTTCCGAAATGCCGTTCGTTTCGCCTATGAAAACCAGTTGGATGACGTTTCAGATCCCTTAGAAAATGATCGCTATTTCATCGTAGCTAGACTAGATAGCATATTGCCTGAGGGAACCCACTCCTTTGAAGAAGTAGAAGGCCAAATTAAGAATTCAATGAATCAGGACCGTCGCTTGGAGGCAACCAAAGTACTTGCTGAGCTATTACTGGATCAGTTTGATCAAGGTGTAACATTCCAGGAAATAAAGGACAACAATGATAATGTCGATCTCGTATCTGACGAAACAAAATTGCTTACCCGTAGCTTTAATTCATTCGGCCGCAGCAATTTTCTTGTTGGCGCGCTGTTAAAGGCACGTGCTGGTGATGTCATTGGCCCGATAAGCACAACCCGCGGACACGGTATTGTAAAAGTGGTTGATATTTCAGGCATTGATAGTTCTGATTTTGAAATAAAACGGGATGTTATTTACAAAAATATCCATAGCCAGAGACAAAGCGAAAGTTTTCAGAACTGGTATCAGGATCTACTGGACCAAGCTGAGATAGTTGATAACAGAAAATTTTATTTTTAATAAAACAATAATCATCGCGTTAAAAGGCACGCTAAATCGTGTCTTTTTTATTTAAACTATTGCTTTTCAAACTCACGTAAATTTCAACGATGGCAAAAATTGAATCACGAATAGACCCATCATCTGATAAATACCAATCTAATTTTGATCATCATAAAGGACTTGTCAATGATTTGGATGGTGTCCTCGCAGAAATTCGAAAAATGGGTCCGTCTAAGCGCATTAATAGACACAAAGCACGTGGCAAACAAACTGCCCGGGAACGAATCGAAAATCTCAAGGATTCCAATACACAGTTTGTAGAATTTTCCCCTTTGGCTGCCTATCAGGTTTATGACGATACGATACCAGCTGCAGGCATCATCACCGGACTTATTTCAATTCATGGCAGACAGTGTGTCGTTCTAGCCAACGATGCTACTGTAAAGGGCGGCACCTACTACCCGCTCACCGTAAAAAAACATCTCCGGGCCCAGGAAATAGCCATGGAGAACCGTTTGCCCTGTATTTACCTGGTAGATAGTGGCGGTGCATTTCTCCCTAAACAGGATAGCGTATTTCCAGATCGTGATCATTTTGGACGCATATTTTATAACCAGGCGCAGATGAGTGCGGCTGGAGTCCCACAGATAGCCGCCGTAATGGGTAGTTGTACTGCCGGCGGAGCCTATGTTCCCGCCATGAGCGATGAAGCCATTATTGTGGATAAAACAGGTACAATTTTCCTCGGTGGTCCGCCCCTTGTACAGGCTGCCATTGGAGAAGTTTCAACAGCGGAAGAACTTGGCGGTGCGGCAATGCATACCCGTATCAGCGGAGTCGCTGATCATTTTGCGAAGAATGATGATGAAGCACTGGAGAAAATTCGCGGGATCATTGATCATTTTCCAAAATCGGAAATTGTTAGTCCTGATGAAATTAAGGAACCAGCCTATGATCAACAGGAAATACTGGGCATCCTAACCAAAGATTACAGGACGACGTACAAAGTTTTAGAAATTATCGCTCGGATTGCAGATGGGTCCAACTTTGAAGAATTTAAAGCCGCTTATGGTAAAACACTGGTCACTGGTTTTTGCAAGATCGGTGGTTACTCAGTAGGTATTGTTGCCAATGATGGTGTGTTGTTTAGCGAAAGTGCGCTGAAAGGCGCCCATTTTATAGAACTTTGCTGCCAGAGAAAGATACCAATTCTATTTCTACAGAATATTACCGGGTTCATGGTGGGAAAAAAAGCAGAGCAAGGCGGCATTGCCAAAAATGGAGCCAAAATGGTTCAGGCCGTCGCTACAGCTAATGTTCCCAAACTAACGGTAATAATTGGTGGCAGTTTCGGGGCGGGGAATTATGCCATGGCTGGCCGGGCCTATCAGCCGCGATTTTGCTGGATGTGGCCCAATGCCAGAATATCAGTAATGGGTGGCTATCAGGCTGCCGATGTACTAGGCACGATCAAAAAAGAACAACTAGAAAAAGAGGGCAAAACAATATCAGCTCAAGAACTCGATGAACTCAAACAGCCCATTATGGCTAAATATGAAAAAGAAGGACATCCCTATTATGCCAGCGCGCGCCTCTGGGATGATGGTGTAATTAATCCAACTGAAACACGGAGTATCCTGATAAACGCATTGCAGGCTGTGAATAATAAGCCTAGTCCGGACACGAATTTCCCCGTCTTTCGGATGTAAACGGCTTTTCCATAGGACAGCCGACCATAATATTTTTAATCCAACTTTAATTTGAACAGTCGCACGCCAATCAGCTTATACCTGACCCTGTTATTATCAATGGCAGTTTGGGGTCTATCATGGACGAACGCAAAGGTCCTGAGTGATTATGGACCATCATCCGTGCTGGCCTTCTGGCGCTTTTTCTTTTCCAGCATTACCATGATTCCTGTGCTGTGGTTAACCGGTAATGATTTCCGGGTGACGCGCCAGGGTATGAAATATATTTTAACAGGTGCCGTGTTTATCTCTCTTTACAATATTTTCTTTTTCATGGGCACCGCTAGAGGATCCGCCAGTGTAGGTGGCATTATCGTCCCGACCTTTAATCCGATTATTACATTCATTATTTCTGTATTGCTACTGAAACAAGTGATCTATCGTAAGGATATCATCGGTTTGATACTAGGTTTTACTGGCGGTGTGATTGTATTACAGGCCTGGACACTTTCTCTGGATCAAATGATCGCTAACGGCAATCTATATTTCATATGCGCTTCCATATCCTGGGGGATCATGTCAATAATATCGGGTCGGTCTCACGTTCATGTGTCTACACTTTCATTTAGTTTTTGGGTCTACACAATCTCTGCCCTGATCTATCTTGGCGCGACCTGGAATAAAGATATTTTACTAATATTCACCTATGACTGGATCTTTTGGGTAAATATGTTCTTCCTGTCTGCCGGCGCTATGGTATTTGGAACTACAGTTTATTTTCTTGGGACTACGCGGCTGGGACCTGAAAAAGCCAGTGCCTTCATATTTACGGTGCCGGTCACGGCTCTGCTTTTCAGTGTGCTGTTAATTGGGGAACGCTTGGAAGTAACCACTATGATAGGTGGAATAATGACTATTACGGCTCTTTATCTAATTAACAAAAGTCATGTACGAAAAGAACCAATAGATTAATTCACATCAAAAGTTTTGCTTTAGTGTCTCCACCAATTGCTTTGGCGGTTTTACGGCTTTGCCAGACTTATCCGTGAAAGCATGTATCGTATATCCGCTCACTAGCAATTCATCCGAATTGTCCCGGTGAACCTCATAATCAATTCGCAATCGCGGCTTTGGTAGTTCTTTAATAATGGTATTTACTACCAGAGTATCCTCGAAATTGGCACCAACTTTATAGTCACAGTGACTGGTTATTACCGGTAAAAGATAACCATCATCCTCAATTGCCGTTACATGGATGCCAAGAGATTTCAATAATTCCGTACGGGCAGCTTCAAAATATTCATAATAACGGGCATAATAGACGATCCCCATCTGATCAACATCTTTATAGTAGACTTTTGTGCGATACTCAAATTGTATCATTCTTTTTCCTGATAGACACCCATCTTTTCATAGCGCTGTATTCTGGATTCAAGAAAACTACCATTCTGGTTATTTTTTTCGATCAGATCAAGTTCTTCCAGAATGACACTTTTTAAGACAGTGGCCATTGTATCTTGTTCTCGGTGTGCGCCGCCGGTAGGTTCATCCACAATACGGTCGCAGATCCCCATTTCTTTAAGATCGGCAGGTGTCACTTTCATGGCATCAGCTGCATCAGGAGCTTTTGTGGCATCATGCCATAGAATTGACGCACAGCCTTCCGGACTGATCACCGAGAACCAGGTATTCTCAAGCATGACCAGGCGGTCACAGATAGCGATACCCAAGGCGCCACCGCTGGCACCTTCGCCGATAACAATGGCCAGGATCGGTACATTTAGTTTGGCCATTTCCATTAAATTCCTGGCAATCGCCTCTCCCTGGCCCCGTTCTTCAGCACCAATACCAGGATAGGCTCCCGGTGTATCTACCAATACGACGACCGGTAGATTGAATTTTTCCGCCAATTTCATTAACCGCAATGCTTTCCGGTACCCTTCCGGACGCATCATACCAAAATTACGGTACAGGTTCTCTTTTGTATTGCGACCTTTCTGCTGGCCAATTAAAACAACGGAACGATTATCGATTTTTCCAATTCCACCAACCAATGCTTTGTCATCTGCAAAACGGCGATCCCCGTGTAATTCAACAAATTCTATCGTGATCGCCTCAATATAGTCCATACTAAAGGGACGTTCAGGATGGCGAGCCAACTGTACACGCTGCCAACGACTCAAATTACTATATATTTCCCGTAATTTATTATCCCGGCGTTCTATCAGATCGGCAAGCTCTGTCGAATGGTCTTGAGCATCTTCGATAGATTGTAATTTTAAGATTTGCTCTTCTAATTCCTCGATGGGCTTTTCGAAATCCAGAAAGTAGTGTGCCATGTCAGGTACTGAATACAGTTTTCATTATGATTTCAAGATCCATGGTAAAACTTTGGTTTTGTACATAGTAATGGTCCAGGATTTGCCTGTCCTCAGGTTTAAATTTAACGGAACGGATCCTTTCCAACCCAGTCAATCCTGGCTGGCAAATGAGATGAGGATCAGCAACACTGGTCTCCACCATACTGGAACCAACCAAACTTAAATTACCAAACAGAACACCGATAAAAAGAGGCAGTTCCTTCAAGAATCTTCCTTGCACATCAAAGATTGTCGCCTCAAAAATGGTTCCTTCCGCGCCCCAGAATTGTTTTTTTCGGCCCTTCCCAAACCCAAATAGGAGCACCAGAAAAGGGCTAAAAAGTGTCACCATCATTCCGGATATCACCATATCGAACGCTCGCTTGGTGATCCGGTGTAACCGATAGAAGAGAGTATATTCAATATTCACAAATGAAAAATCACCAATATCTTCAATGGATGCTTTTCCCAATAGTATTTCTTGCTGGCGTGGCACCATCCTGTATGTAAGTCGTAGATCTTTCGTCTCATCCATGATTAATAGTATCTCTTTATTAGTAAACGCCGTTGTAGAAAAGATCAGTTCGCAGATGCGGTAGGTCATTACAATGTCCCGCAGGTCAGCAAGTCGGCCCATAAACCCTACCGGAAGATCATCTTCCTCAGTGGGTAATTGATGATCAATGAAACCAACTAGATCCAGACCAGTATCGAAGCGCTTCAATATATTTTCGGCAATATGGATACCTTCCTCATCAGCCCCGATGATCACCGTTTTCCTAGTAAAAAGAATGGGGTGCTGTTCTTTTACTGGGCGTAGGTATCCTCGAGACATCAGAAAATGCACAAATACCCGCCAACCTGGGATAAGTACTGTAATTATCGCAGTGGCGGTTATAATCACCAACCGAGAAAATGCATACTGCTTGAAAAAATAGGTAAATGCAACCGCTAGGAAGAAACCAGTTATAGATGCAATGATCGCTCGAGAATAGGACAGTATATATCGCGAATAAAGCTGGAATAAGGAGCCGACGCCAATCCAGAAAAAAATGTAGATTGTAGGCACCAGGCCTTTACTCATCATGATTGGCTCAAAATGGGAAAACCGTAATGGTATAGCCACCATAAAAGCCAGGAGCACCACCAGACCGTCCAAAGTAACCGATAGGATCTGTGAACGTTTTTCGCCAATCATCGATAATAGCTTACGCGCATAGATACCGCAGCGAATAGCCAGTTTCATCAGCCATCCTGAACCGAAGGAAAAATGTTTATCGGCAAACAGGATCATGGCATTGTAAAAAGCGTTGATACTGTCAAAGGGAGCTGATTTTACTGACTCACCCTGGTAGTGTACGATCTGTGTTCGTGGTACATAATGGATCTCATAATTATTTTTCCATATCCGGGTGCACAGGTCCAGGTCTTCCCCAAACATGAAAAATCTCTCATCAAAACCGTCCAATTCGTGAAATAACGCACTTCTTATAAACATACATGATCCGCTGATGGCATCCACTGCATGTACTGCATCCGGATCGAGATAGGTCAGGTTATATTTCCCCGCCCAGCGTGAATTAGGAAACAGGCGGCTTAGCCCCAGTAATTTGGGTAAGGCAACACTGGCCGTTGGGAATGACCGCTTGCAGGCCAGCTGCAATGAGCCATCCGCATTAATAATTTTTGGTCCGATCATACCAACGTCTGGATGATCATCAAGATAATCTTGTAATGTGGGGATGGTTTCTTCCTGAATAATTGTATCAGGGTTCAGGATAAAGTAATAGTCTCCTTTGGCAACGACAGCAGCCTGGTTTATAGCCTTGCCAAAACCAACATTATCAAAATTTTCAATGATCTTGATCTGGTGCAAATGGTTATATCTATCCTGCAGGTATGCAACCGTATTATCATAGGAATTGTTATCTACAACAATGATTTCCATTTCTTCTACATCAGATTTAAGAATCGCATCAATAGCGTGAGCTACATATTGACGTACGTTATAACTGACAATTAAAATGGAAACGGAAGTCATGATTGATTCTTATTTATGCCAGCCAAATATTTTCCAGATGCGCATGCGCCAGATAACGATCATTGCCTCAAACATAATTCCTCGGGACATTTTTGATTCACCAATAGTTCTGTCAGTAAAAATGATCGGGTGTTCGTGCAATGAAAAGCCCTTTTGCCAGGCCCGCCAATTCATTTCAATTTGGAAAGAATAGCCCTGTGATTTGACTGCATCGAAATCGATTGTTTCCAGCACTTTTCTTTGCCAGGCCTTGAAACCTCCCGTAGAATCTTTTACTGGTAAACCAGTAACAATCCGTGAATACACATTGGCACCATAACTCAATAATAGTCTCCGGATCGGCCAGTGAATGACGCTAACACCATCAATGTACCGACTGCCAATGATTACGTCATGATCACCAAGTAAATTCACCATAACCTTGATCTCGTTTGGATCATGAGACATATCAGCATCCATCTGTACAACTACGTCATAATTCATTTCCAAAGCCCATTTAAACCCGAATATATACGCCGTACCTAAACCTGCTTTACCCGGCCGTTCCTTCAGAAAAAGGTTATCATAACGTAGCTGCAATTCCTTGACTAGGTCAGCGGTACCATCTGGAGAATTGTCATCAATGATTAATAAATGATAGTCAGGATTAACTTTGAATACAGCCTCAACAAGAGCAGTTATGTTTTTCCGTTCATTATATGTTGGAGATATGACTAATATTTTCATGATAAAGAATATATTTCGTCCAGTGCTTTTCGCAGCGGCAACGCTTCCACACTCAGATCTATTTCAATCTTTTCGGGACGCAAACCACTTTTCAGTGGTCGTTTCGCCAGTTGGTTAAGTGAGGCTGTATCTATTGGTTCTATCAACGTCCGATCAAGTTTGAATGTTTCAGCAATCATCTCCGCGAATGCAAAACGATTTAATAAGTCACGACCACCGTAATGATAAAGTCCTTGAATCTCATGATCTATGATCCGTGAGATTATGCGCGCCAGATCTACCGTCCAGGTCGGATTATTCCATTGGTCATCTACAACAGTAATCGATTGCCTATTTTCGAGCGAATCTACTACCCAATCCATAAAACTTGCTTTAGTTCTTTCCTGAAAACTGAAAACGACATTGGAGCGTAAAATGACCCAGTTCGCATTCGATTGCTGGACCAGATCTTCACCATACAATTTTGTTCGACCATATACGCTTATGGGGTTTACCTCATCCTTTTCTGTGTAGGGACCATTACTGCCATCGAATACATAATCGGTAGAAATATATATGAATCTACCGCTGAAATTATCGAGCAGGTTTTCAGTTCCGCGGACATTTACATCAAAAGCCAATTCAGGATCCCGTTCGCAGCCATCCACATCAGTCATGGCAGCAAGGTGCACAATCACATCAGGCTGGAACAAGGCAATAGTTTCACGTACCTGGTTTAGTTCAGTAATATCCAGTGCAGTACAGCCATCTTTTTCTTCCAATGGGATCATTCTCCCTGCAGCTAAAATTGATTGATCGGAAAGAATATTCCGTAAAGATGTACCCAGTTGTCCGAAGGCGCCAGTTATCAATATACGACTCATTTATGTATTACACTTTTTCAACAAAAAATGACTTGGCAATAATTTCCAGTTGGCGCAGTAGGATCAATTTGTTATTGCCAGGATGGAATATCATGGTGTGGATGTAATACGTTTTATCAGTTAAACCGTCATAAAATAAATACCCTATGAATGGTCCCCCCTGGGTATCTTCAATTGCTTCCCAGGTACCCGTTACACGCCAGGCAAGCCAGTCATTGAATTGGGTGGTATTCAAATTAAATTTGTATTCACTATAGCGTATACTTCCAAAATATTCTTCAGGAAAATCCATTATATATTGTTTTGCCATTTGGTCATCATTAATGATTGAACCGTTTTCCCAATGTACAGCCAGCCAGCGGAAGGGCATTTCTTGACCAATCCAGAATAATCGCTGCTCTGAACTGTCAACGAGCACCTCGTAACCCCACGGAATTTTTATACCCCAGCCGTATGCTTCATGCAAATGTGTTTCCAACTCTTTCTGACGCGTATTATTAAACATGAAACGCGCTTGCCGATATTCAAATAAATCAGAAAACTGCTGTTTTATCCATTCATTTTGTTCTATTGCTATTTCTTTGGCCCGCACAACAGTTGGCGTGTTTATGACCATGAATATCTGATTGCGGGCAAATTGATCCTTCGTAAAAATGAACGGCTTTTCTCCAGAAATGGATTGTTGGTACTGGTTGTCCGATAAAATACGCTTAACCAGCGCTACTCCCGGACTGGATAGATCACCACCAATTGCACCAACGACAACCAGTGCACTATTTTTAATTCTATCGAATTCACGTGGATGAACAAAGGTCAGTTTGTAATATGGTTCCGGCTTAGGCGTAAACAATGTATCGTTGAGAACAGCGCTAAGAATTTCCTTAATTTTTCCTTCATCTTCCATGGCAGCGATCACAAAGATCTCATCATCTGAACCAAGTGCTTCCCGTTTTATCTCGCAGCCACACGACAACAGTACAATCAGTCCCAGGACAATATTTTTTATTTCACTAGTTCTTTTATTTGCCATCTAGATACAAAATTAGCGCTTTCCAGACCAAAAACCACTTAATTGCTATAGTCGGCTGGAGAATTTGATATGCAACTTAGCTGCCGATAGCGGATCGCCGCGTCCAAAACCAATGGTGGCGCTAAGGATGGAACTGACTGACACTTGTGTCAAACCAAACCCAAAACCAATTGGATAAGGTTGATATTCCTTCTGTATAGCGCCTTCGATAAACCCAAATAATTGCAGGTTATACCCCGCTGTTGCTAACAATTCAAATGTCGGAATTAGGATACTATTGCTTATAAACTGGTCATCCCTATACCCGCGCAAACCGTTGACGCCGCCATAACGAATTTTCTGCCCTTTATGGATAGCACCATCCTGCACCCAGCGGCCAGTAGTTAACAGTCGGGTATGTGCCGAAAATCGCGAGGTTATAGGCCAGTACGAGCCCGTAGATATCAGCCAGTGTCCTTGAAGATTTTTTTTATTATCTTCGGTCTGATTGCCCAGTGTGGCAGTTACATCCCAATAATTGCCATCAAATGGGGTCCATCGGTTATTTCTACTATCCTTCTCTAGGCCAACAGATATTGCAGATGATTTATGCTTGGACAAGCCAATTAATGCACCTGTTTCTGTAGGATTAATTTTGGTACTACTACCACCAAAACGCCATTTTCCATAACGGGTACCGCCCGTAAAAATCGTACCTTCCTGCGCACCATATACATATTCCCCATCTCTTAGTTCTTGATCAAATTTAATTCGCAATCCAAATGGTATACCCAACGGTGCCGGTTCTTCGTGATAAAATGACAACACTTGAGACTTTTCGTTTTGGCGTTGCCAATGCAATTGTGAGGTGCTGGCTGATTGCCAAATATTTTCCAGATGAATATCGATTTCACCGGTTGTTTTCCAAATACCTCCAGTACCCTGACTGGCCCCCAATATACCGGAAAAATTACTTTCAAAAGCAGGGGTAAGCTCAACTAATGCAGCAAGTTGTCCGTTCCGTGTACGTCCATGAACAAGCCCAATACTATTCTGAAAAAACTTATAACTGGTCTCAATCCAGCGTACTTGCTGCATCGTTTCAAAATGTGGAGTCGAGCGCACAATTGACGCCAATAACCTGAAGGCAGTGTTTTGGCTTATTTCGTCATTTCCTAGAATGATAATGGTATCAATAGCGATTGCTTCTTCGATTTTCGTGTAAGCTACTCTGGTGGGGACCTCTCCGTTAAAAGAAGTAAGAACATAACTGTGATTTAAGGATTTTTCGATTGTAAGCAGTGAATCCAGGTACATTTCGACCATTTGCGCAGCTATTATGGTGGGATTTTTATCTTCGTGCACAATCAGTTCTACCGTTTGCCCATGAAGAACAAGTACCAAAAACAGTATTACTCTAGAAATACGCACGGATTTCTCCCGTTATATTGATAAAATTATCATACCTTATATCAGAAATATAATTGATGGTCACATTGATCGAAAAATTCTGGCGCAAGAGGATATGGCCTTGAACATTAACCTTTCTCGTATCTCCTAGCGCATGACCGCGAACAGCTTCTGGCGGCGGAAAAGCTGCCTCGCCATCCAGACTAACTGTGGCCCATTCAAATCTGCCTTGCAAACGTCCTTTACTACTGAAAAAATGTAGGATATCTAGACGAATACCACGCAAGGCAGCAGAATAATTACTCATTTGATGCTGACCAGCGTCATACCCGTTCCGAAGTAATGCTTCAGTCTGCCAAAGCGATGAGAATCGTTTCTTGATTCCGATTTCTGCCCAGGTACCTTGGGCGCTGCGGTCCCTACTATGAGAAAAACCAGATTCAACATTGGCGTCATGTTGGTTTAATTTGACTACAGCATGCGTATTAGCACTAATTGGTTCCAACCAATCCACTGCCAGTTCTGTATTCATCCGCAAATCTGCACCTCTGGAATCCAAGTTATTTAAGTCTTTCTCGCCCAGCCACCATGTTCTTATTTGTCGACCCGTACGGTTTACATAATCCCATTCGTGGCGCAATTTCGAACGAGAACGAATTATAGTTGATGCATTCAAATCATCTTCTCCATAGCGATTTACACTGAAATTTTGACCATTGAAATCCCATAACCAATCCAGCCTGTATTTTATATCCTTGAACTTCGAATTGAGCCTTTTACCAAAATCATATTCCAAACGCTGAATGCCTTCGAATTGTGTAGTCGGTTTACGACTGCCGGTTAAAATTGTATACGCGATATAGGCACCATTAGGATCGGACACATATTCTTCAAATTGTGGGTCATAACGGTATGTACCCAGCCCAATACCTACCGAATCATAAACAGTTGCTCTGTTTTCGGTAAGTGTTTCTTCAAGCTTGATCTTTACATCCAGGCGCAATGGATGGTTTGGCCTTCGAAAAAAGATCCGGGCCTGGGCTAGATCATAGTCCAGGTCTTTCTCTTCAAGCATTTGGGTTTTAATTCGCTTGCGATAGATGAGCGATTGATTCCAGCCTTTATGGGTTTGAAAGTGCAGATCGAACTCACCGAAATACCCCCTACTCGATAAAACGGGTGCCTCATCAGTATTCAAGTGATCTTCACGGCGACCGATAGTTACGATTGTCTGTAATCTTTCCCCACCATATTCAACACCGCTGGTGAAATGCTCGAATTGATTGGCTTTTTCAGATAACTCAAAAGAATAATTAATTACGGGGTGGATTCTGCCTGGCAGTAATCGCGCGGCAAAATCAATTTGATTAAAATGATCATTACCATATTGAACCTGATTAAAATTTCCTGTAATACTTGGTACCAACGCAGTTGTACCATGAAAATCCATCAATATTCGCTTTCGCAATGCAGAGCCAATTTCATATTGGGAAAAACTTCCATTGACTGACCCTAATGAATCAATAGTAAGGGTTGCACCCACATTGCGCAGTCTCTCCCTTTCCTGCCCACTCACAGGGATATTCCAGTCCTGATTAAAATTCACGGAGCGATCCCGTTGCAGTGTATGAAATCTGCCGGTCCTACTCCAGTCAGAGACCTGGTAACCGAAGAATATCTTTTCGCCAAGCGGTATTTTTTGACCGGATAGCTCGACCTCATGACCTATACCTTGATTATCCGCGTCATCTACGCTGGAATAACTGTTTTGGTCATGATCTGAAATCGCTAATTCTAAAGATAGATTCATCCAATCATTCAATTGATGATAACTCACTACCTGAACCATCTGCTGGCTCTCTGGTTTTACCAGCTTTCTCAACGGGCTATAAAAGTCCATAGTTTGGCGCATTTGATCGAGGTCATTGTTGCCTATCCATTCGTAATAAAGAGTCCCATTAATCGTGACTTTCCGTACATATTCACCACTAAATCCGTCGTAGGTAAACGCCACGTTGAAATGATTACCCAAGATAGTGTCCGCTGGATCAAAGACATATATACTATCCACAAATACGTAGGCACCGCTGGTGTCTTGTGTCGCACCACTTATTTGTACATCTTTATCACCCACATTGTTGAACAAGTTTATGATTTCACTATCTATTTGATCTTCGCCCGCTAAGGCCTGGTCAAATTCCCTCAACCAATTCAATTGTATATTACCTTTATTTCTCAAATTCCTTTTCATGGATGTACCCAACACACTGCGATTATACTGTGCATCTGAATATTGGTATTCAACATAAATATCGCTATCAAAATAGATCAAGTGCCGGGGCATAAATGTCAATTCACCGATAGCATAATCAACGGTATAATCATTGTTTTCACCGCGGACCATGCGCATACCATTTAACCAGACCCGTTCTGATCCCGCTAAAATAATAATATCCCTGCTGCCATCCCCGGAAGTAAGTTTATAAGGTCCTTGCTTTCCATCTACACCTTTAAACTCTACCTGGTTTAATTTTCCCTTCGATCCGGCAAATACTGCGCTTCCAGACCATTCTTTATACTTAAAGTTATTGTTTAGACCAATCATTTTTCTATCAATATTCATGAATTTACCTGACGAATAACTCACGTCAATATCCCCGGCAGTTACAAGAAAATTATCATGATTTACCTGCAAATATACTTTATCAATTTCATCCAGTGTTTTAGTATTTCCTTCTGGCTGGATCGGTAAATTTTGATCGGAAAGGACGCCGCTAATTTGTAAATCAGGTCCCAGGTTACCCTGTATCTGCATCCGCAAACCTCCAGTAAATTCAGAACCAGTTATTGGGGATACACTGGCAGTTCGATACATCGTGCCCGCCGTAAATAGAGCATCTGTATTTTGAATAATAGGCGTTGGACTAGAGGATGTTTCTATAGGTAAATTATTTTTATATATCAGTGAATCCAAGAGTGGTAACTGCAGCCACTTTGGTCCCACCCGTAATGGTAAGAGGTCAGAAAAATGATTATATCTAACTACCAGGGTTCTTGGCTCCTTTTTAGAACTTGGCAATGATACCACACCTTGCGCTGGATCCAGTACATAGTCGAACGGAACATTATCTAATCCATTAACGATAAATGTTGAATCAATAATCAAATTGTGACGCAGCTGAATTTCCGTAGCAGTCGCTGGAACATGGATTGTATCTATTACTGATAATATTTGCCCAGCCAAATAATTGCTCAAGGCAGCGAACAAAATAATTCTACTATTCAAATTGAAGTACCAGCATTCTTAGGTTAGTTAAACATATCAAGTCTCGATTATTTACAGTACAGTCCAAAAGTTGTTCGTCGGCACGAATTGGTATTGAAAATTCACTTGTCTCTAAATGATCGAGGATCTGACCTTGCCCCTCAGCGTTGACAACTACCCATTTATTTTCAACATACTGTAATTTTGAAGGTGCTGGAATAGCCACCATCAGTTTGGATTTTATTCGACCTAGGCGATTGAATATTACCACTTCCCCCGTACACGAGAATAATAGACCTATATCACCATTAGGTACGATTACCATTGACTCCAGACAGATCTCGTTAATGGTTTGCTGGTTTAAATCCAGAAATGGTAACCGATCAATTCCAGAAGCATTGCCCCTCAGAATTAAATGGTCATCTGCAGAATAGAGATAATAATAACCCCAGGGGTCTGTAGAAATATTATCGATATAAACTCCAGATTTATCCTGGTATGGATCCAGGCTAATACTGCCAGTGTAGTTTAGTTTATAGTCATAGCGCAGGATCCTCTTTTCACTACGATCGCAGACGAGCAGATCTAGGTTGGAAACGGTGAGCCCGACAGGATCAAAAAATGCATCATAATCATTTCCAAACCCGCCTGCGAATAGGAAATTTCCTGCAGGTGAACGGGCGGCAAGACGACGTGCCTTATTATCAAGATAAAAAAGCCAATCCCCTGGCCCTGCAGTAATCATATCTGGAGAGAATTCCTGAGTCTGAAATTCGATGGGAAATTGATATACCTGTACTGACTGGCCATATAGACCACTGACCAGGTAAAAAAAGACAATAGCCCTAATCATAGGGCCAATACGATCAATTGACTGGTTTTGTTTCAGATACTTGTGGCGGTTTTACTAGAAAGTAGGTACCCACACCTATCATTATGATTGATATTAGCTGAGCACCGGAAAGTCCAAAGGCTGGCTGAAATATCCAGATATACTTTGGATTAATACGGATGAACTCCATACAGAACCGTTCTATTCCAGCAAAAATAAGGTATGTAAAAAACAAACTGCCCTTGACCTGGATAGTTTCCCGTTTATTCCAGAGAAAATAAAATATCCCTAAACCAATGATCGTTTCCATGATTTGAGTTGGAAATACAGTAATTACATCACCAGAATTCCAACCAGATAGGTCTACCCAAGGATAATTGTAAGTGAATGATCCGTATGTTGTTGGCGGCGCACCATTTTCAAAAGTCATACCAATTAAGAATTTCGTGGGTAGACCATAATCATCCCCAACCAAAAAACAACCGACTCGACCAATAGCGTAGCCTAATATCAGTAATGGGGCAACAATATCAGCGAAGGTTAACCAAGGTAAATTATTCTTTTTTAACACAATAGTCACTCCCAAGGTTCCACCCATTAAACCACCAAGGAAGACAAGCCCCGCACCGCTGAATATCATCCCTGTGGGGTCACCGAGGACACGATCAAAATTCTCCAATAGATAATAGATCTTTGATCCAACAATTCCACCAATCGCCGCCGCAGTTAGTATATCAGAAGCAAGTTTATCCCCATAACTTAAGCGGCGCATTTCCTTTAGCAGTAATGCATAGCAGGTATAAAAAGCCACAACCAGCATGAAGCCATACGAATAAATGGCCAGATGAAATTCAAAGCCCAGAAAGCGAATTATTCCAAAATCATAGATTACAGGCCACATTATAATTTTCCTCCACAGTTTGCGCAATATTTATTGCTAATACCTATTTTTTTACTACATCCGTGACAATATTTTTCCCTATCGGAAGCACTACTATAATCTTTTTGGTAGTAAAAATTAATTCCCACAAGAATTGCTAAAATACCCAAAACTGCAAATGGTTCCCATAATGGTAGTCTATGGCAAGCACATTCTGATAAAATAGTATAACTATGTAAAGATATTTTCGCATCCAGGTTAAAAATTTATAATTATACCGTTACCAAATCTAAGGTAATTATTGTTGACCCATCATAATTGCGTTGTAACAAGCGTAAGCACAATTAAATCATAGACTGTATGGGCGTATGCTGCTGGCCCAAATCCGCGAAACACATAGATGATACCCAGGAATACACCGGCGATAAAACGCATCATGAATACTGGAAAATTTGGATCTTCACCATAATCACCCATAAAATGAAAAAGCGAGAAGAGTGCGGCGGCAAAAATTATACCACTTGCTGTTTTAGCTATTTTTTTCCACTGGAAGATGAAACCAAGTATAGATCCAAATCCAGCGATAAGGATAACACGGAACACAAATTCCTCATAAATCCCAGCACCAATTGAGAGCACCACTTGCTGTAGCATTGTCCCAGTCGTATTGGCAATCAGCAACGGTGTTGTGGATGCCATTATGATGTACAATGCAAACCCCAAAAAAATACTTTCCAGAAACATCCAGATTAAATATTCTCCATGGATAGCAGTGGATTTAAGCGCTTTCTTCTGACGCAAGAAGGCAACCATAAAACCAATCATGAATGACGCGCTGAACCCATACACGCCATAAATGCCAAACAAACCCAAAACTTGTCGCATAAGTACGTCTGCACCATTCCGGAGTATTACGATATCATTTACAGAAATGGTGAATACACCGATCTCATAAATAACAAATAGCGGAATAGTAAAAATGAAACTATAAAGGGGTGAGTTTGTCGTAGACCAATAACTGGAATTATTCATCGATTAAGTTATAAATCATTTATCTATCTGTAACACAGCCAGGAGGGCTTCCTGCGGAATCTCAATCTTCCCGATCAATTTCATGCGTTTTTTCCCCTGCTTCTGTTTTTCCCAAAGTTTCCGCTTTCGGGTAATATCCCCTCCATAGCATTTTGCCGTTACATTCTTTTTTAATGCCTTTACTGTTGACCGGGCAATTACTTTTGTTCCCAATGAGGCCTGAATAGGAACATCAAAAAGTTGCCTTGGTATTAGTTCCTTTAATTTACTGCACAGCGCTACACCCCGATCATATGCATCGCTGGCATGAGTAATGATTGATAATGCATCCACCGGTTCACCATTCAGCAATATATCCAGTTTTTTTAAATCCCCTTGCCGGTAGTTAGCCAGTGTATAATCAAAAGACGCATAACCCCGGGTAGCCGATTTTAATTTATCATAGAAATCAAATATTATTTCAGACAGAGGGAGATCGTAATGTAACTGAGCCTTATCTTTGGTTAAGTAATCAGTGTTTTTATAAATGCCGCGTTTACTTTGACATAGTTTCATAATCTTACCAATATATTCAACTGGCGTAATGATCTCCGATGCCATATATGGTTCTTTGATATCCTGAATATCGGAACTTGGCGGCATTTTGGCTGGTGTATCTACCTCCACCTCTTGGCCATTTTTTTGCACCACAAGGTACCGTGCATTCGGTGTTGTTGTAACTAAATTGACCTTAAACTCTCTTTCCAAACGTTCTTGGATGATTTCCATATGCAATAATCCAAGAAAACCACAGCGGAAACCAAACCCCAAGGCCTCACTGGTTTCAGGATCATAAATAAGAGAAGCATCATTTAGCTTCAGTTTATCCAGCGCTTTGCGTAGCTGGTTATAATCATCACTATCGGACGGGTATAAGCCTGAAAAAACCATTGGTTTTATATGTTTGAAACCCGCGAGTGGTTCTACAGCCTGGTTTGGTTTTGCTGTTAAAGTATCACCGGGTAATATATGGGCTACATCCCGGATATTAGCAATAACATAACCCACATCCCCGGCACGTAGCTCTTTTGCTTTTATCATCTTCATCACAAAATGTCCCACTTCTGTTATCTCGTATTCATGACTGTGACCAAAAAACCTCGCTGTTAACCCAGGTTTAAGCGTGGGATCCTCTAGAGTCGACCTGCA
>JGI24920J38491_100059_pt1 | contig 42711 bp, 43 predicted proteins | sample LinPFosmplate8_FD_38491 | JGI IMG/M metagenome (IMG submission 38491)
TTCGATCCCGCTTAGCTCCACCAACTTCTCTGATTAATTTCTCATTCCATTGTCGGCGTTTCAATGAATTCAATGCAGTTGCCGTCGGGGTCAAAAAAATACAGTGCCCATACACCATCGACCGGTATCCCTGGCCCCATGTCTTGATACACCGGTGGATGAGGGCAATCAACTCCCTGCTTTTGAAGGCGCTCATAGCATTGATGAATATCCTCTACCGCAAAAGCGGTTCGATACAGGCCAACATGGTTAGGCATTGAATAGCTTTGGCCATGAATGCCTTCAGGTTGCTGAAGACGAATGATAAAATCGTCTCGATGCGGCAGGCTTAATGTCAGGCTTAAACAATCGATGTCGTGATTGCAGTCATAGGCAGTAGCGAGTAAAGGAGCCTGCTCGGGCACATCAGACAGCGATACAAAACCGAGATGACCCTGATACCAGGCCTGTGTGGCGTGAATGGATGAGCAATTGACAGCGAGCCCAGCTAAGCCTGCCTGCTTATTGCTTCTTATGCGGCGATCGATAATATCGTAGCGAATGCCATCGCGATCACGGAAATGAAAGCCAGCACTTTTTTCGGTTTGTAAGGGGCCAAGAAATGACAGTGTTTCTGCGCGAAGCGCATGGTGGGTTGCCGCGACATCATCAACCGCAATAATTAACGCTTGATTGCCAATATGATTCAGCGCTTCATAGCTCTGGCCGATAATGGGTGGTAAGCGAAACGTTAATAAATCGATCATAGCGCTCTGCCAGTCTAGGCCACTTACCATTGCGTAGCCGTCCCACTGAACTTTACCCTCTATACCCATGTTTTGTCCGTTTTGCGGGTCGGGTTGTAAGCGCGAAGCGGGGCTAAAACCCAGTTTAGTTAATAGGGCTTTATGTTGCTCGTGGTCATTGCAGTTTAAATTAACATGAACGGTGTGTTGAATGGTGATAGCCATACTTTCCTAGTTGCATGAATGATGCATGTTAGAGTATAGAAAATAGTTTTAAGGGGTTTTCACTTCGGCGTATCAAACATCCCTACTGTGTATTGATAGTAGGTATCCATACATTCCCATACCTGACTGATTTTGCCGTCCTGGCATTGAAAGCGAAATAAATATTCATTGCAGTAGTCGCGGTTATCGTGCATTTTTGCTTTCAGTATAAAGTGAACGGCGGCATTGTCGTCCTCGACAATTAAGGCGCGACGGTCAATGGCTATCGTCTCAAAACGAAACAAGTGACTGCCTTGGCCTAACATCTCTAGCACAGCATTAAGGCCAATAAATGGTCCGCCAAACGGGTGGGCAGGTGGCAAGTGCCAGACAATATCGTCGGCAAAGTGATCACTAATGGGGGTGTCACTTTGTCCCGTCAGCGAGGCAAAATATTGTTCAATTAGATGGCGATTATTGCTCATTAGTTGTTTGCCTTATCTATCACTATTTAGGCTCTTAGCGCCGAGAATAAAGGCCAGTGTACCCCATTTTCTGTCGGTCGCCATTAACGAATTTAAATCTCATGTTCTTTTCAAGCTATTGTATTTGATAGTGATTAGTATTCATTATGGAATTTCGCCAACACTGGATTAGCGTGCAGTCAAAGATTGATTGAAGTTAAAGGTTGGCGCTTAGTAAAGTAGTTATCATGGCAGGGTAGGTATAAGAATACGTTTTTTAAATCGCTGTCGAATGAGCAAAGGACGAAAAATCATGATAAAAAATATTATCGCGTTAGTATTGGTTTTGTTGGTAGGCGTTGTGGTGGGTTTACAGTTACCCAGAGGCGCGGCGTTAATCGCGACGATTAGCAGTTTGGGTAGCGGTTCAAATAATGATTACGCCGCGCTAAAATCCAATCAAGCCTTCGAAGATTTTAAAGCCCTGCTCGACAGTACCCATCAAATGGTCTTAAACGAAGCGCAGACTGAGCAAGAGGCCATTGAAGGTATGCGTTGGTTGTTGCGCGTCGTCTCAATGAGTACCGAAGTGGCGGCGGATGCTAATCCGCAATTGCCGCACTTTCAACGGATGGATACCGAGGTGCGAAAAGTAGGGGGGGATAACCCCGATGCCGAATACCATAACGTACAAATAAATGGCCAATACGATTACATCATTCGCGGCACTCATCGCAGTGACGACTATTTGAGTTTTACCATTACGGGTGGCCTGGGCATGACCGAGCGGCGCGGTGTCGGGTATATTAATGACCAGCAACTGAATCGCGATGCCGAAGGCAACTTTACTTTGCTGTTAAGTAAAGATGCGCCTGACATAAACGCTTATGGTAACAACGGCGTACCGGCGAATTGGATTCAGATTCCTAACGATGCCTCGGGTATTTTGGTTCGGCAGTACATGGCCGACCGTTCGCTCAGTGAGCAAGCAACCTTGGCAATCGGAATTTTGGGCCAGCAACCAGCCTATGCGCCGCCATCTGACCAAACCATCGCCGACAGTTTAATTGGTACCAGCTACGCGTTTTTAAAGCTCACCACTTTGCATAAGTACGTGCTACCTGAATTATTAACCGAGACCAATCAGTTTGTGCAAACCTCCAGTGAAAGTTTAGGTTCGGCCATAAGTGGCGAAGATAATTTATATATGATCGGCAGTTATCAATTAGCCGATGATGAAGCCTTGGTGATCACTGCCCAGCCACCCGAAACCCGTTATTGGAATTTAACCCTTGAGTCTCGTTGGCATGAAACCCATGACTATTTGCATCGACCCACCTCGTTAACTTTGTCCGAGGTTGAATACGGTGCCGATGGCAGTGTTGAATTTGTGGTGGCTCATCAAGACCCTGGCCATCCTAACTGGCTTGATACCAGCGGCTATCACTTTGGCTTTATGACGTTTCGATGGCTAGACAGTAAGGGCGCAGCGGTATCACTGCCAAAGGCCAAGGTGGTTAAGTGGGACCAACTTTAATTATTTTACTCACTATGAGTATCGAGACGATTTGATGTTACAGCGATTACAAAATAAAACTGCTTTAATTACGGCGGCGGGAGCGGGTATTGGTCGCGCTAGCGCGATTAAATTTGCCCGTGAAGGGGCAAGGGTCATCGTCAATGATATTAACGCTGATTTGGCCCAGCAAACCCTTGCGTTCATCATCGAACAAGGTGGCCAAGGTGAGGTGATGGTCGCCGATGTAACGGATCAGCAGGCCGTTGAGCAGATGGTACAACACAGTCATCAGGCCTTAGGTCAATTGGATATTGTATTTTGCAATGCGGGTGGCTCTTTGCCGGCGGCCTATGCCGAGGTGTCAGACGATGAATTTGAAACAATTTATGCTTTGAATTTTCGCTCGGTGCATTACTGCATTAAAGCGGCATTGCCAATCATGCTGGCGCAACAATCTGGCACTTTTTTGTGTACCTCTTCAGGCGCTGGGATTAATTACTCACCGGGCTTAGCGGCCTACGGTGCAGCGAAAGCCGGCTTGACCAGCTTAGCGCGCAGCATTGCGGTTGAATATGGCAGTCAGGGCATTCGGGCCAATGTGATTGCTCCAGGCCCGATTGAAACCGCTTCATTGCGCGCTTGGCTTGATTCGCTAGATGCTAAGCAAGCTGAAACAGCAACACAATCGACCTACCAGCAATGGTGTGAGCATGTGCCGGTCGGTCGTTTAGGCTATGCCGACGACATTGCTAACGCGGCTTTGTTTTTAGTCTCAGACGAAGCGGCGTTTGTGAACGGTGTTTTGTTGCCCGTTGATGGCGCAATTCACGCCAAGCTTTCCTCAGCCTAGGCTTATTGCACAAACGTTCATATCTCATCTTGCTTCGATAAAAAAATGGCCTATCGCCTGCGTTAATTGCGCAGGCGATAGGCCATTAAGTGAAGTTTTTACCTGTCAGCTAACTGTCAGCAAATTGTTTGAGGCGCTGATTAATTAAGTCATTGGCTTCATTCATAATGTTGTCCATCAGCTCTTGCACGGTGGGCACATCATTAATCAAGCCCGCCACCATGCCACATGACCAAGCACCGGCATCGGGATTACCGTCGATCATCACCTGCGGGTAAATACCGGCCACTTCATCGATAATATCTTCGAACTTTAAATCGGCACCCAGCGCCGCTTCTTTAGCCAGTAAGCGTTCAACGGCGGGGTTATTCATTACCCGTTCGGTGTTGCGCAGGGGTCGCATCACTAACCGCGTATCCAGTTCAGAAGCTTGGACAATCGCCTGCTTCACATTGTCGTGTACCGGTGCTTCTTGGGTCGCAATAAAACGGGTGCCCATATTCATGCCTTCTGCGCCCATGGCTAGAGCGCCTACCAAGCTGCGACCATCGGCCATGCCGCCAGAGGCAACGAACGGAATATCTAATTCTTCTGCTGCACGGGGTAATAAAATAAAGTTAGGGATGTCGTCCTCACCCGGGTGGCCACCGCATTCAAAGCCATCCACAGAAGCGGCATCACAGCCAATTTGCTGGGCTTTTAAGGCATGACGGACGGCGGTGCATTTATGAATGACCTTGATGTCGGCTTCTTTGAGCATCGGCAACCACTTAGCAGGGTTATTGCCGGCCGTTTCGACTGCTTTAACGCCGCTGTCGATAATCGCTTGGAATAAGCCGGGATAATCGGGCGGGGTTAGTGTCGGTAAAAAAGTGATATTGACGCCAAAGGGCTTGTCGGTCATGTCACGACAGCGGTTAATCTCGGCGGTGAGTTTTTCGGGTGTGCCTTGGGTTAAGCCCGTGATAATACCTAAACCACCGGCATTTGAAACCGCCGAAGCGAGTTCGGCGGTACCCACAAAATGCATGCCGCCCTGAATAATCGGGTGTTCAATGCCAAATAACTCGGTAATACGTGTTTTCATGCAAGCTCCAATAGATAAATCTTCATCGTGTTGTTATTGCAGTTATTGTGTCATAGCAAACACCATTATAAAACCGGTGAATGATAGCCTGAGGGTTAATAGATGATTGTTCCCCGTCGATACTGCTCACATATAAGGTTTATCAGCTTATTTTGAGCAATGCTAATCTTAGCTCTATAACAGTTATTGATATCTTGAATCAACCCTATTCGCCGACTGAAGAGATTGCGTACTGTTATTGAGTGTGAACTTCTTAGCTAGCAGTGTCGCCATAATTATTTAAGCTTGAGCAATCTTGGTGCGCTTTGCGAGATGAAAAATAAAAGTTTTGGTTTTTAAAAGTGACATAGTCACAAATAACGACAAAAAAAGTATAGATATTCATAAATTTATTTTAGATGTCGATAATATTTTCCAGTACTTAAAGAAAACCCCCAAGATTTCTTTTCATTTGTTCCATAAAGGTTCCGGTGCTGCATTGTTTCGGTGCAAATAATAAGAGGAATTAACAGCTTAAACAGCCAGCTTAATGTAAAACATTGTTTTAATTGAAAAATCTATTCTTGGCATACGCTATGCTATTTCTCAGGTAGGGATAGCTGTTTGGCTTTGAACTATTGAAATATTTCAAATTAAATAAATCGGAGAGAAACAAATATGAACGTACTTAAAAAATCTTTATTAGCTTCGGCTGTTGCATTGGCCAGTGCCACAGCGGTTGCTGAAGTCAGTATGACAGTGGGTATGGTATCTGATTATGTCTATCGAGGCGGTGAATTAGGTGATGCTGGCGCATACACTTCTGTGGATTATGCCTCGGGCGGTTTTTATGCTGGTGTTTGGGCAATATCTGATGGTAGCACAGCTGAAGGTATTGAATATGATATCTACTTAGGTTATGACACCGAGATTGCCGGTGTTTCAGTTGGTTTAGGCTATGTTGCTTATGAATACACTTATGATGATGATGCCGGCGAGGGTAACAGTGAAAATGAAATAACCTTAAGTTTAGGTTACGGCCCATTATCATTCAGCTACAGCGATTTTGAAGATGATGACGTTACTAGTTCAACGGATGCGGATATATTAGAGTTCTCAGCTGAGATTGGTGCTTTCACTATCGGTTATGGTGATTTTGATTCTGATGATGACAGTGCAGATTATGATTGGGCAGAAATCTCTACTGGTACCGAGATTGGCGCCGTATCTTTAGGTGTAACCCTTGGGCATAGCAGTTTAGGTAATGATTACCTGACTCTTGATATGAGCACCGGTATCGATCTGTAAGTTAGCACGAAGCTTTTATCATTCATGCCGTTTTCATAGTGGACGGCGTGGGTGGTGAATGGCAGTAATTTTTATCTCCAGGTAAAGATTATTTTGCTCCGTTTGTAGGAAGTACTGCGAATTACCCTTCCCGTGCTTCCTGCTTTTTTTAACAAAGTAACATTTTTATATTACACAAAATTGACTAAAGCGATCGCTGTCTCACCTGCAGTTTAACAGTGAATAATCCCTCACGACTCCCCACTTCTTTTTACTTTAACTTCTAAACGTTCCTTTTCGCGGGAATGTTTCATTCAAGAAGATATTGTGGTTCTAAAGCAGTTTCTTATTGGATGCTTTTAATTAATGTCGTCTAAAGAAGTTTATTTTTTTGCAACATAGGAAATTTTTTAAGAGATGATTTTCGGTTTATTTTTCAGTGTAATCGTTAGTATTCTAATCTGCTGAAGCTGCAATGCTTTTAGTTTTGCATTTATTTGTGTCATTGAGGGTTTGGTAAAGCTCTATTCAAGTGCAAGGATTAAAGTGGTTTCATAGCTTATAAAGCATAATAAAATTTAAGTAGGTGTTTTAATTGGTTATTCTATTTTTGGCATAAGGTATGCAATTAGTTAATTGTAATTTTTATCTCCAGTAAAAATTATTTACGCTCCGTTTGTAGTAGGCATGGTGAATACCCTTCCTGTGCCTACTACTTTTTTTATTATTCAGCTTGACGCACTTAACGACTGCCCCATACTCTGGCAACCGCGCGATCAGTACCTAATCCGCCAATAATAAGACAAAATAAGCTCACTGCTGAAAAAACACTCACCGGTATGAGTGCACCCCAACCCAGTGCCATCTGTTGGCTGATCACAACCAACCCCACGGTTAAGCCGCCGAATAACAGTGCAATCACAATCAGTATGCCGCGGCTCATCGGTTTATAGGCATAGTCACCCTCGCCATTCTCAAAAATATTCAATAGTGGCGCAAACAGTTTTCTCAGTCCGTTCTTCATCGTTAGTATCCGTAGTAAAGAGGTGGTTAGCGTGCCGCATCCAATCATTGCCTTTTAGCAAGGCAGGGGTTTTGCGCTTGGCGGTTTAAATGTGGCCGCGTATGATGGCTCTGTCGTTCACCGCTAAGTATAACAATGAATGGATCAATTATGGAATTTGTCGTAAGTTTTGATATGCGGGCTCCCGCATTTGGTGCACCCGCTGATCGGCTGTATGCCGCTGCTTTAGATATTAGTGCCTGGGCCGACCGATTAGGCTTTCAAGCCATTGGGCTTGGCGAGCATCATGCCAGCGATGATGGCTATTTGCCGTCACCGATTCCGATGGCCGCCGCAATTGCCGCGCGAACCAAGCAGATTATACTGCGCTCAAATGTCTTGTTAGCGCCGCTTTATGAGCCGGTAAAGTTAGCGGAAGATTTAGCAGTGTTGCAATTGATTAGCGGCGGTCGCCTGCAGGTTGTCATAGGGGCGGGTTATCGACCCTATGAGTTTGAAATGTTTGGTAAGCGCCGCGAAGATCGAAAAGCCCTTTATCTAGAGACCTTTAATGTCTTGCGTCAAGCGTGGACGGGGCAGGAATTTGATCATCAGGGCCGCGCGGTGACAGTCACGCCCGTGCCAAAGCCAACGCCGCCGCTATTACTCGGTGGCGCGCATCCAGCAGTAGCCCGTAGAGCCGCCGCCATCGCCGATGGCTATTACCCACCGGCTGGAGAGAACTGGGACGTGTATCGCGAAGCCTGCTTAGCGCGTGGTCTAGCTGATCCCGGTGATAGTGCATTTCCCTTAGGGCCTATTTTTACCCATATTTCCAATGATCCCGAGGCCGATTGGCAAACCATTGCACCGCATGTGGCGCATTGCGTGCAGTCGTATGGTGACTGGACCATTGAGGCTTATGGTAAAGCGGCCGGCCCGTTTGCCGCGAATGTTGACCCTGATGATCTGCGTAAAAGTGGGGCGTATCAGGTTTTAACCCCAGCTGATGCAGTCGACATGATTCTCGCCTTAGGCAATGAAAGAACCTTTATTCTTACCCCCTTGTTGGGTGGTTTAGACCCTGACTTGGCGTGGCAGAGTTTGCATTTATTTGAAGCCGAGGTGTGGCCGCACGTGAAGCATTTAGCCGCGCCACGTTTCTTTTCCGCCCAGCCTCATTAATTAAAAGTGATGATATGATTAACGGAGTGTGTGCATGACAACGACAAAAAAAACCGTATTAATTACTGGCGCTGGCCGAGGTGTGGGCCTATCTGTAGCAACCAAGTTGGCTGCAGCAGGCCATCAAGTGTTGGTCAATGATATTAATCCACAGACGGCAGAAGCGGCAGCCAGTGCGATTATCGCAGACGGGGGCGATGCCATGGCTGCGTCTTTTGATGTTAGCCAAACCGAGGCGGCACTATCCGCGATTAAAGACCTTCAAGCGCAAACAGGGGGTATTGATATATTAATTAATAATGCCGGCAATGCGGGATCGGTCGATATGCAGCAACTTTCGTTTCGCGACATGCCCATCGATCAGTGGAATCAATTCTTAGGTGTCAACCTTTATGGGGTTTTAAATTGCACCAAGGCCGTTATCGATGGCATGTGCGAACGAGGCTGGGGCCGCGTTATTACGATTTCGTCGGAAGCGGGTCGACAGGGGCTTGATATTAACGTTTCGCTTTACGGCACGGCGAAAGCCGGCGCTGCACATTTTATGCGACATCTTGCGCGCGAAGTAGGCGCTAATGGGGTGACGGCTAATTCGATTGCCTTAGGCTTAATGGATAATGTGCCCGAGGAGTTTGCCGCGCCTTTGATTCGCGGCATACCCGCGGGGCGATTAGGTTCCGGTGCTGATGTAGCCCACGCAGTGCAGTACTTAATTGATGAGCAGGCGTCGTGGGTGACGGGCCAAACCTTAGTGGTCAACGGAGGCGTTTTAGCGGTATAAGTTTAAAAATAATAAATAATAAAGGAGATAATATGAAAACCAGTTTTGATCAATTTTGTATTAACGTGAGTGACTTAGACGCGTCGATTCATTTTTATGAAACGGTGCTCGGCTTTACCATTACGCATCGCTTAGAGCAGCCCGGCGGTATGAATGTAACCGAGGTGTTATTCGAAGGCGAAAATGGTTTTAGGCTGCAAATCGCCCGTCACCATGACGTGACTGGCCCAATCGATCACGGCAATGCCCTATGGAAATTTTATATTAATACCGATGACTGTGAAGGGCTTTACCAGCGCTGCATGGAACAGGGCGTTGAATCGATTTCTGCGCCTGTGAGATTAGAGGGCTGGCCGGTCACTGCTGCGTTTGTGGCGGATCCTGACGGTTATCAAGTCGAAATTTTAGAGCATCATGCTGAAACACCGCCTATGAATGAATCCTAGTTAATACGCTGATACCCGAGTCGAGAGATCTTATGGCCAGTGACATTCTTCAACAGATTATTCGCGGTGTGCCTGCCGACTTTGCCGATCCGCAAGCGGATTATCTCAGTGTCAGAAAAACCATGGCGCCATTTCATGGCCATGCCGTTGGTGACGATGTTGAACAAACCATCAAAGTTTATGGCGGTGTTAATTGTGGTGACTATCATCTACAGGATTTTCGCAATGATGGTTTTATTGCTCTGTATTTTCATGGTGGTGCCTTGGTTTCCTGCCCGTTGTCGGACTACCATTTTTATGCCGAGATTATCTGCCGGCAATTAAACATTCGTACCATTATGCCCGATTACCGTTTGGCGCCAGAACAACCCTATCCCGCGGCGCACAATGATGGCCTAGCGGTTTACGAGGCGTTGCTGGCGCAAGGGGTTGCGGCTGAAAAAATTATTGTGGTGGGGGAATCCTGTGGCGGTGGTTTAGCAATAGGCAGTTTATTGGCTGCGCGTGATCGTGGTTTAGCGATGCCGGCGGCATTTGTTTCAGTGACCGGTTGGTTTGATTTAAGTGTCAGTGACTATCCCACCTCGCGCGATCCATTTCTTACCCCTGAGTGGGTGCAAAATAGAGGGCGAGATTTTGTCGGTCAGCAAATGCCCTTAGACGATCCGCGTATTTCGCCTTGTTATGCGGAATTAAACGGGTTGCCGCCGCTGTTTTTACAGGTGGGGCAATACGACACCATGGCGCCGAGCGCCTTGCGGCTGGCCAGTCGCGCGACCTTGGCAGGCGTTTCAGTCATCGTCGAAAGTTGGCCGTCGATGATTCACGGTTGGCACGGGTTAATTAGTGCTGGCGTGCCTGAGGCAGCAGCGGCATGGAAAAGTATCTGCCGCTTTACTGATCGCTTGCGCGATTAAAACGATCGATAACGACGTTGCACATGCGTTTGTCTAATGCCAATCGATTGCCCGCGTTCGGCTTTGCTTAATCGCGGCATGTCAGCAGGAATATAGTGATCGACGTCAGTGAGTTTTATCTTTTTCGCCTCAATAACCGGCCATTCACTCTCGGGTGGAATCTCTGAATACGCCCAGCGATGCGATAAAAACCCTTTTGGCAAGCCGGTCGTGTCTAGCCAGTTTTGAATACCTGGATCGCGGTGTGAAACAATCCAACGTTGCACACGATCATCACCCATGTACATCTGAAATAAATTAAGGCTACTTTGGTGATTGGCATAATCAGGCGATTCGCCCCATAAATTTCCTAAATGAACGCTGACATAAATCGGCGAGCCTGTGTAAGTTGCCTCGATATAGAGTGCTTCGTCATCGGCTAATTCGTACATGCCGCCGGCATAGACATTGGTGCTCATGCCGCCGCCTGTGTCGCCCGACGCGGCATTGGGTCGGTTATAGCCATTGACGGGAAAGAAAAATCGACCGTCTTCGGGTTGCCCATGACTGCCATGTACATTTAATACCTTGTCGTAAAAGTTTAGCCAAAAGTGCATTTGGCCACGAATAATGGCCCCCATGCGGCGCAAATGATCGGCCGTTTTAACCGGCGTTAAGGGCGCGGGGTGCTGGCCAATATGATCGATAGACTGAATCGATAAGGCCACTGATTGCTCATTTTCCCAATCATAAAATAATTGCCTGCCGCTAATATAAGTGGCAAAGCGATCGAGGCCGTCTTTGCTGTATTGATTGGGCGGTTTACGCGTGCAGATAAAGTTGCCTTCATAGCCGGCCGGTTTTTCAGGGCCTAATAAAATTCTTAACTCGCCCTCATCACTGACGATTAAGTCGGCATTATCTAGCCGACCAAAACTGGTTCTAAAACCCTTTGCCAGTTCTGTTAATTCACCTGTGTCACCCGACATCGGTCCATCGGCCACTTCAAAGATCAGGTATTGCGGCGCCTGCACTTGGTCAGCGGCGCGGGGCTTGCCTTGCCAGTGATCAAAATTGTCTAACTGCGCAGTCACTTCGTATTGCTGTCGGCCATCAATAGGGGCATAAAAATAAATCGCATCGGGGTTTTCAATGGTGGATTTATTAATGACTGACAGTGCATTGCGAAATACAGGAAAATCCGCGTCTTCGTGAAAGGTTCGCTCCACCCCATGGTGTAAAAATCCGGCTAGGTAGCGATAGCCCTCGGCCAATACGCGACTGCTTGCCTCTGGAGGGAATAGCGCTGGATCATCAATGGCCTGCCTAGCACATTGAAGTTCAGCGATTAACTCGTCCCAAGCCGCGTTCAGTTCAGCTTTGTCTTGCTTGATCGTCTGGTTATCCATCAGTATTGCTCTCGAAGCTGTCGATTGATGCCCCAATCGTTTGACCTCCAACATACCTGAGCGAGAGATTTAAAGGATTAATTTGCATTAAGTTTGGGCCATGGCTTGATTGTGGTTTATGTGGGTCTGAATTCAAGGTAAACTGTCTCTGTTGGCTACAGTAGCTGTGTATTTGATGAATAAACTAACTAATTTTTGGAGTTGATCTGTGTCGAGTGTGATTGATGGTAAGCAGTTTGCCGATGACGTATGTGAGAAATTAAAAGCTGAAGTCAGTGAATTAGAGGCCCAGCATCAGTTATTGCCCTGTATTGCTGTAGTGCTAGTCGGCGAAGACCCCGCCAGCCAAGTTTATGTTCGTAATAAAGTACGGCGTTGTGAGCAATTAGGAATTCGCTCCATCGAGCACCGCCTCGGTGACGATACCACTGAAGAAGCGCTATTGGCCTTAATTAATGAGCTGAATAACGACAGTGCAGTGCACGGTATCCTTGTGCAACTGCCGGTGCCGGAGCAGATTAATGATAAAGCCGTGTTAGCAGCTATTTCGCCGGCTAAAGATGTCGACGGTTTTCATGTCGAAAACGTCGGTGCTTTAACCGTTGGTGAAAATCAAATGGTTCCCTGTACGCCACTGGGTTCTCTGATGATGTTACAAGACCGACTCGGTGATTTGAGCGGTAAGCATGCGGTGGTTATCGGACGCTCCAATATCGTCGGCAAGCCGATGGCACTGTTGCTATTGCAACAAAGTTGCACCGTCACGATTGTACATTCACGGACAAAAAATATTGAAGCACTGTGTCAGCAAGCAGATATTTTAGTCGCTGCGGTCGGTCGCCCGCATTTTGTGAAAGCTGACTGGGTGAAGCCCGGCGCTGTAGTGATTGATGTGGGTATTAATCGGATTGAACAAGACGGTAAAAGTCGTTTAGTCGGTGATGTTGACTTCGATGCAGTCAGCGAAGTAGCCTCAGCGATTACACCCGTACCGGGTGGCGTGGGCCCAATGACGATCGCCTGTTTAATGTATAACACAGTAGCGGCTGCTAAAATGCAGCAGGGTCTAGTTTAGGTAAACGAAGAGTCGCGATTAGCGAGGCTGAGATGGGAACATCGGACAAGTCGGTCAAACCAGCGGTTGGCGGTGGCGCTAAAAAGATTCTCTACACCCTAAAAACGGTCAATCGCATAGGCCTGAATCATTCAGCGAAGGCGCTAACCGCTAAAAATGCCTGTAAGGCTTGTGGTCTAGGCATGGGCGGCCAACAGGGCGGCATGACCAATGAGCAAGGTGATTTTCCTTCGGTCTGCAATAAAAGCGTTCAGGCTCAGTCAACTGATATTCAACCTCCCATTCCTTCAGAAATTTTCACCCACTCCTTAGCCGAACTCCGGGAACTGAGCGCCCATCAATTAGAGCATTTAGGACGGCTAGACAAACCTTTATATAAAGCTAAAAATGCGACGCATTTTGAAACCGTTGAATGGGATTGGGCTATTGAGCAGGCAGCCGAACATTTTTCTCATACGCCTGCTGAACGCAGTTTCTTTTATTCCTCAGGTCGCTCGTCTAATGAGGCGGGTTTTGTTCTGCAATTATTGGCGCGTGTCTACGGCACCAATAATGTCAATAATTGCTCTTACTATTGCCACCAAGCGACCGGTGTAGGTCTGTCAGAAACTATTGGCGTGGGGACTTCTACTGTCGAGTTAGCTGACCTCGATGGTTGTGATTGTATATTTGTCATTGGCGCTAATCCTGCCTCGAATCATCCTCGATTTGTTCATAAACTGCAGGCCTGCCGTGCTCGCGGTGGCCAAGTGGTGGTCATTAACCCAGCTAAGGAGCCAGGCCTCGTGCGTTTTGCTTTACCTAAAAGTCCTCGCTCCTTGATTATTGGTGGCGATGAAATTGCATCGCATTATCTGCAGCCACATATTGGCACTGATATAGCAGTATTCAAGGGCATAGCTAAAGTGGTCATTGAAAGACGCGCCGTGGCCAGTGATTTTTTATTGCAACACACGGAAGACTATCAGTCATTTATCGACGATATTGCCGCTACTGCTTGGTCGGAAATTGAATCGCTGTCGGGTGTTTCTCGCGGTGAATTAGAGGCGGTGGCGAAAGTGTATAGCCAATCAAAAAACGCCGTGTTTGCTTGGGGTATGGGCGTGACGCATCATCAGCACGGCGTAGCAAACGTCGAGTATATTTCAAATTTAGCCTTGCTCAGAGGTATGATCGCAAAACCGTTTGCGGGTTTATTGCCGTTACGAGGACACAGTAATGTCCAAGGAATAGGTACCATCGGCGTTAAGCCTGTGTTGGCCGATGAGGTGCTCAATAATATTGAGCAGCAGTTAGGCCTTGCCTTGCCCGATAAAAAAGACTCGCCTGGACTCGATACCTTGGCCTGCTTAGAGGCGGCTGATCGTGGTGAAATAGATGCCGCATTAATCATGGGAGGTAACTTGTTCCAGGCAACGCCCAATTCTGTCTGGGCAGAACAAGCATTTGATAAAATTGCGTGTAAAGTTTATCTCACCACCACTTTGAATAAAGGCCATCTTCACGGCATTAACAATAGCGAGGCTATTATTTTACCGGTAGCTGCGCGTGATGAAGAGCCAGAGCCAACGACGCAAGAGTCAATGTTTAACTTTGTTCGCTATAGCGAGGGTGGTATTGACCGCCTAAGCAATGTGCGTTCTGAAGTTGCCATTTTGACGCATTTTGCCGAGCAGTTAATGGCCCGGCGCAGTGATAAGAAAAGTCTATCGCCGACGTTTGATTTTTCTGTATTTCGCTCGCATCGCACTATTCGCGAAACGATTGCGGCTGTGGTGCCCGGCATGGCGCAGTTAAAGACCATCGACATCGCTAAACAAGAATTTCACGTTGGCCAGCGATTGTTGCACACCCCAGAATTTAAGCGAGAAAGCGGTAAAGCTAAGTTTGTTGTTCATCCCTTACCTAAGGCCTTAGGTGATGCGGCGTTCCCATTTCGTTTGATGAGCGTTCGCAGTGAGGGCCAATTCAATTCAATTATCTATGAAGAAAAAGACAGCTATCGCCGTGTTGATCAACGCTGGGCGGTGATGATGAACCCTAGGCAAATTTCTCAATTGGGTATTCAAGCCGGTGATAAGCTTGATATTCAATCGGCCCATGGTCATATGCAAGCGGTGACTGTTTATCCGTTTGACTTACCTGACGGTGATATTATGGCGTATTATCCCGAAGCCAATGCGTTGATTGGCTCAGCGAGAGACGCGCGTAGTCAAACGCCTGCGTTTAAATCAGTGCCGGTGAAATTGTCGGTCAGTACTAGCGAGCATTAATCGATGCAATCAGTGACTAAGCAATTCATCACTGCCAGTGAGTTATTAGAAGATTCATTTAAATTAGCGAGTAAAATTTTATCCAGTGGTTTTAAGCCCACTTTTATTGTCGGTATTTGGCGTGGCGGAGCGCCTATCGGTATTGCAGTTCAAGAACTTTTTGAGTGTTGTGGTATTAGCACTAATCATATTGCGATCCGCACTTCTTCTTATTCCGCTTCAGGTCATCAGCAACGTCAAGTCGAGGTGCATGGACTTGAATATTTGGTTCGGCATATTCAGTCTCATGATCAATTACTGATTGTCGATGATGTTCACGATTCTGGTTTGAGTATTGCCGAGGTCATTAAGCAGTTGCAATTAGGCTGCGCGGATAATGCACCCGCGACAATAAAAATAGCCACCCCTTATTTTAAGCCGAGTCATATAAAGTCTGCTAATCGGCCTGATTTTTATCTTTATGAAACCGATCAGTGGTTGGTTTTTCCGCACGAAATACAAGGCTTAAGCCGACAAGAATTACTTCAATACAAGCCTGAATTAGCATCGATAGTGGAGTCCCTATCGGCTTATTTGCCTGATAATGACTAGTACTTAGTGATAATCAGTACTTAGCGAAGAATATCGCAGTAGGCTTTGATGGCTTTTTTTAAGCCCAACTCCAGTGAGTCAATCGTCAATGCGTGACCGATCGACACTTCGAGTAAGTGTGGTAGTTGCTGATATTGGGGAAGGTTGTGTAAATTTAAATCATGGCCTGCATTAACACCTAGGTCTAGTTTTTCCGCTTGCTCAGCAGCGCTAACATGTTGCTTAAATAATTTGTCTGCGTGGCGAGTGTTACCACTGAGTAACGCTTCAGTAAAGGCGTCAGCGTATGGCCCCGTATAAAGCTCAATGCGATCGGCGCCAATATCCTTAGCGCGGCGAATCTGTTCTGGGTCTGGATCCATAAACAAACTGACGCGACAACCAAGCTGATGGATTTTTGCGATTATATTTTCTAATGCAGTGGTTTCACCACTAAGATCAAACCCATGGTCAGAGGTTAACTGGCTATCGCTGTCAGGCACGAGTGTGGCTTGGTCTGGCTGAGCTTTGGCGAGTATTTCTATGAAGCCGGGATAGTCGTTAAAGTCATCTCTTGGTGCGGCACAAAACTCGGCAAATGGATTACCCTCAATGTTAAATTCAATCATTGATTGGTCACGACTATGATTGAGTTCGTCAAGCATGGCTTTTATTTGATAGCAATCTTCGGGTCGTATGTGCCGCTGGTCTGGGCGTGGGTGAACAGTGAGGCCATTGGCGCCAGCAATCAGTAATTGTCTGGCGTAGGCCAAAAGGTCGGGATTATTGCCAGGCCTTGAATTTCTAATCAGGGCAATTTTATTTAAATTGACGCTGAGTGCTATCGGGCTATGATTTTTTTTCATAAGGCTATTTGCCTGTCTTACTCGGCGTTGCTGATTCGGCTGATACGCTCAATAATAATGGGCGTATTGGGAACATCGCCCATGCCGTTGAGGCGACCCGTTGGTACGCTCTTTATGGCGTTAACGACATCCATTCCTGCGGTAACTTGACCAAATACCGCATAACCCCAGCCGGCAGCATTTTTGCCACGGTGATTTAAAAAGGCATTATCGTTGACATTGATAAAGAATTGACTAGTCGCAGAGTGAGGCGCATTAGTTCTTGCCATGGCAATCGTCCCGGTAGCGTTGAATAGGCCATTATCCGCTTCATTGTTAATCGCCGCTTGAGTAGTTTTCTTTTTCATGGCTGGGTCGAAGCCGCCGCCTTGAATCATGAAGTTATCAATCACGCGATGAAAAATAGTTTGCTGGTAAAAGCCGCTATCGACATAACTAAGAAAGTTGGCGACCGAAAGGGGCGCTTGCTCGGCGTTTAAGCTGAGGCTGATATCGCCCTGATTGGTGACAATGACGACATCGATGTTAGCGGCTACTGGATTGGCATCTAATTCTGCCACTAAGGGTTGGTCGATACTGGATTTTTCAGCCGAACAAGCTGTTACCATGAAAAATGCCCAGCAGCTAATAATTTTTCTAATCGACTGAATAGTCTGTGAGGATATGCTCATCATATTTTCTCCATCGTTGCTGTCACGTTAAGACCATTCTTTGGCTCGAGATTTTATTTTTAAGCGGGGCAGGGCTATGGCTAATATTGCACCGATAAAAACCGCGAAAGCGCCCCGTAAAAACCATTCTTTATCACTTTTATCAGCCAGTCTAGCGTTGTTGGCTTGTAGTTCGGCAATTTCAATTTTGAGCATTTCGTTATTCTGTAACAACTTGCGGTTGTTATTATCTAAATTTATCGCATTAGCCGAGAGTTTTTTTATCTGGCTCAATTCAGTTTCAAGTGCTTGATTATTTTTTTTCAATTGCTTGAGTGTTTGCTGTGATTGTCTTATCGCTTCAGTCAGTTGAGTTTCATTGGCTGTTCGAGATTGCAGTTCACGGCGTAAGGATTTATCAGTTGCGCGTATATCTTGAAGCTGTGTTCGGGCAATCATGGTTTCGCTAAGGTATTGGCTTTGTATCCAACCCTCGATGCCGGTGCTGGTCGTTACCCGACTTAGCTTTGTTTCAAGGTCAGATTCGATGAGTGTTAATGGCGTGCCCGATTTAAGACCGCGATGAATGATGCGGTGTTTGTTTGAGTTGCCACTGCGTAGCGGCACATAAAAAACATCGCTAACATAAACCGTTGTTTGCTCAGCTTGGATCTCAATAGGGGTGAGCAACAAGGCTGTCATGACACAGCAAGCAAGCAGTAGGGGTAGGCTTGTTAGGTGAGCGCAAAACTTAAAGTCGTTTTTCTTCATTAAGGCAAAACCTTTTTAAACGGCTTAACGGTGACCTGTTGATAAACACCGGCGGCAATATAAGGGTCTTGTTTTGCCCATTGTTCGGCTGCCTGCAGACTGTCAAACTGGGCAACGATTAAACTGCCGGTGAAGCCTGATGTGCCGGGCTCTTCAGTATCGATGGCGGGATGAGGACCTGCTAGTACCAACCGACCTTGATCCTTGAGGTGAGTTAATCGCGCTAAGTGCTGGTCTCTAACTTGTTGTCGCAAGGCTAGGCTGTTTTCAACATCTTCACTGATAATGGCATATAACATATGGTGGTAATATTCCTCTGCTGACTATTGCTCAGTTAGCATCGTCAGGTTGATCTTTGATATGTGGAAAAATAATCACCATTGTGAGTATCATCAATAGTAAGGTAAAACCAAACGCGCTATAGAGTTTGTAGTCAACCCATGCGGCTTGTGAAAAGTTATAAGCGACGTAAATATTCAGCGCACCTACGACCGTGAAGTTGGTAATCCAAAGTTGATTAAGCCGAAGCCAGGCTGGCTTAGGTAACTGTAGTTGCTGACCCAACATGCGTTCAAGTAAGCTCTTCTTACCAATAAATAGACTGGCGAGTAATACTGTCGCCATTCCCCAATTAAAGACAGTGGGTTTCCATTGAATGAACAATTCGTTGCGAAGTATTAACGTTGCCGAACCGGCAACCACAACAACGGCAAATAACCAGAGTAATTGTTTCTCGACGGTGCCAGTGAATAACTTGATCATGGCAACTTGTACAGTCGATGCAATCATCAACACCGCTGTAGCAGAGAAAATGCCATCGAAGGTATGTGAATAGCCCAGTAATTCCAGTGATTGGCCATCCATTTTGTAAGCGATGAAGAATAAGATAAGTGGGATTAAATCGAGTATTTGTCGCATCTAAGAGTCGTCTTGTCTTGGTAAATAAAATATTACAGTCTGGCTGATTCGTTAATCAGTTGATTTTACCTGAATTCGACCCCCAATGAGTAGTTATAAATCCCCATCGGTGAATATCTTTTAATAATTTTTTAAGCGATACTAAGCATACATAGTTGAGTGAAAGCCCCCATGATTTTTGATCTGCACACCCACAGCACCGCATCGGACGGTCATTTGTCCCCAGAACAACTACTTGATCGAGCGGTGAATAACGGAGTGTCGCATTTAGCACTCACCGACCATGACACGATGGCGGGTGTCGAGCAGTTGCAGAATGTCGCTGCTTTTAAATCCCGTTGGCCCATTTATCTAGTGCCGGGAGTTGAGATTAGCGCCAGTATTGACCAGCAACCCTATCATATTGTCGGTCTATGGTTGGATCCTGCGACACCAGTGCTAAAAGACTTTTTGGCTCAGCAACGAAGCTTACGAGACCGGCGGGGTGAAATGATGGGGCTGAAATTGGAGCGGTTAGGGATCACTGGCGCATTAGAAGGGACGAAAAAAATTGCCGCTGGCGCCAGTCTTAGTCGCCCGCATTTTGCCCAGTATCTGCTTGAGCAAGGGCATTGCGATAAGCTTCAGCAAGCCTATAAGCGTTGGTTGGGGAAGGGTAAACCCGGCGATGTGAAAATGAATTGGCCGACAGCCTCTGAGGCAGTATCGGTGATACATGCAGCGGGTGGTTTAGCGATTTTTGCCCATCCTGATAAATACGGCTTAACCAAGACTCGGCTGCGTGACACGCTCGCCGCCTTCAAAGCCGTCGGCGGTGACGGCCTCGAGTTGATCAGTGGCCATCAAGATGGGCGTGTGACGGATTATTTATTGCGGCTTTCGCATAAATTCGAGCTTGCCTGCTCGATGGGCAGCGATTTCCATACGCCCGAGCAGCATTGGTCGGATGTTGGCTGTCATAAAGCTCTCCCCGCAACGGCATTGCCGGTTTGGCAGTTGCCGCAAATAGCGAGCCGTTTAGCGGCAGAGGGGGCAGTGAAATAATGAGCCAAATGTTGCAAATTCATCCTGAAACCCCCCAATCTAGGCTTGTTTCGCAGGCTGTTGAGGTGATTGAGCGAGGCGGAGTGGTGGTTTACCCCACTGATTCCGGCTATGCCTTAGGTTGTCAGCTGGATGAAAAACAACCAGTTGAGCGGATTCGTCGTATTCGCCAGCTCGATGATAAGCATAATTTCACCCTAGTGTGCCGCGATTTATCAGCCATTGCGACCTATGCTAAGGTCGATAACATTGCCTATCGCGCCATCAAGAATCATACCCCAGGCCCCTATACCTTTGTTTTACATGCGACTAATGAGGTCCCGCGGCGCCTAAAACAGCCCAAACGCAAGACGATTGGTATTCGTGTTCCGGATAACCGTATTGCTCAGAGTTTATTGGCAGCAATGACTGAGCCAATGATGAGCGTGACCCTGATTTTACCCGGAGATGAGCTGCCATTATTGGATCCTTACGAAATTAGAGACCTGTTAGCGAATCAAGTCGACCTCATCATCGACGGCGGGTATTGCGGCATGGAAGCAACCAGTGTGATTGATCTCAGCAATGATGAGCCGATCATTTTGCGAGAAGGTGCCGGTTCAGTCGAAGAATTTCGACTTTAGTTTTTTCCATGCTAAAGCCCATTCTTTGTTGAGTAGCGGCGGTTGCGAGAAGTGTTCTAAATTTCGTCAATACTACTGTTTTTATCATCCGATTTATCGCTATAATGGTGGCTATTCAATGCCGTTATAAGTACTTTAAGTAGCGCATATCAAAAGGAAAATCGTCTTTTATGACTGATAACTCTGCTGAAACCTTAGCTTCGACAGAAACCAGTGGCCTAGAGGCCTCCGGTGAGTCTGTTATTGCATTGAAAACCAATAGCCAAGTCAGTCGACCTAGGCTTTTAGAGTTGAGAGGTCGAGCCCCAACCGAACCCTCAGCAGGTGAGGATGCCCAGCAAGAGCTGCCTTTTGCGATCGTGCGAGGTGAAGAGCTGACCGAAGTACCGGTAGACCTTTATATTCCTCCCAAAGCCCTAGAGGTTTTTCTCGATGCCTTTGAGGGGCCGCTTGATCTTCTGCTGTATTTAATTAAAAAGCAAAATCTCGATATTCTCGATATTAACGTTGCTGAATTAACCGAGCAGTACATGCACTACGTGCGCTTGATGGACACCATGCAATTTGAGTTAGCGGCTGAGTATCTAGTGATGGCGGCCATGCTGGCAGAAATTAAATCGCGCATGTTATTGCCCCGCTCGCAAGAAATTGATGATGACGAAGAGGACCCTCGGGCCCAGCTCATTCGACGCTTGCAAGAATATGAGCGCTTTAAAAAAGCTGCTGAGGACATTGCTGTCATGCCACGAGTCGAGCGTGATATTTTTATTGCTGAAATTGAGCCGCCTGAGGATGAGCGCGAGCGCCCTCAACCCGATGTCGATTTAAAAGAACTACTTATTGCTCTTGGGGATGTACTGCATCGCGCTGACATGTTCGAAAGCCATAAAGTGCATTTAGAGCCTTTGTCGACGCGCGAGCGAATGGGTAGAGTATTAGATCAGTTACACGGCGGTGAGGGTTTTGTTTCATTTGCTGCTTTTTTTACGGCCAGTGAAGGCAGGGCCGGTGTGGTGGTGACCTTCTTAGCGATAATGGAATTAATTAAAGAGTCATTAATCGATATCGTGCAAGCGGAACCTTTTGCACCGATCCATATACGAGCAAAAGTAGCGGGCGCTGAAGAAGGCCAATAATAATATTTTTTACAGCAGTTTAGTCTATTAAGAGAAATGAAACGCCATGAAAATAGATGATTTAGAGCTAATAAAACGCATTTTCGAAGGCGCCTTAATGGCGGCTGATAAACCCCTTCAGCGTCGCGATTTAACCGCCTTATTTGATGATTTAGAACAGCCTGAAGACAGTTTAATTGATCAAGCGTTGACAGATTTAGTGGCCGATTGTGAACACAAAGGCTTTGAATTAAAGCGGGTGGCAAGTGGTTATCGTTATCAGGTTAAGCAAGATTTATCACGTTGGGTTAATAAACTCTGGCAAGAAAGAGCCCCGCGTTACTCCCGTGCACTATTAGAAACGATGTCTCTCATCGCCTATCGTCAACCCATTACCCGAGGAGAGATTGAACAGATCAGAGGGGTTTCTGTCAGTAGTCAAATCATTAAAACCTTACTTGAGCGTGAGTGGATAAAATCAGTAGGTCATCGAGATGTCCCTGGCAGACCCACTATTTATGCCACCACTAAACAATTTTTAGATTATTTTAATCTGAAGAGTCTCGATCAGTTGCCACCTTTGGCAGAGGTGCGAGATTTAAATACCATCAGCCGCGAATTAAATATTGAATTACCGGTAGAAACGATGACTTCTGCCAATGATGAAACGCTTGAAGAAGGTGATGACCAACAAGCGGCGGTTGCATCGACAGAGAGCGATAATCCAGTTGAGTCATTGGACGACGAAGCACAGTCGTTGAATAATGATTTGATGGATACCGATCAGCAAGTCAGTGATAGTCTTGAAGAGACGGTTGCGCTTGAAAGTTGGATCGAAGATGAGTTGCTCGATAATAATGATCAAGCTGATGATGTGATTGAGTCGCAACACGATGATCAGCCTGACTTTGCAGCGACTGAGCTGAAAGCGGTGAATGAATCAGCCATTTAATCGTCATTGATTGCAATACTCTGTGTTAGCCCCAAGGCTAACCCCTTCCTTAATATGAACAAAAGATAGCGATATGTCTGAACGTTTGCAAAAAGTGTTGGCTGCAGAAGGCTTGGGTTCACGTCGAGAAATTGAGCGCTGGATCGTTGCCGGTCGTTTAACAATTAACGGTGAAGTTGCCAGCTTGGGTGCTAAAGCCACGCTTGGAGATGTCATTGAGCTTGACGGAAAGCGTCTAAGGTTGTCATCAAAAGCCGAACAAACAAGAGTCATTATTTATAATAAACCTGAAGGAGAGGTGTCGACCCGTGTTGATCCTGAGGGTCGAAAAACCGTGTTTGATCGACTGCCGGCTAAAAAAGGCGAGCGTTGGATTGCTGTAGGTCGTTTAGATATTAACACCAGCGGATTACTGTTATTTACCAACGATGGCACTTTAGCAAATGCATTAATGCACCCCTCCAATCAGATCGATCGCGAGTATGCTGTTCGTGTAAAAGGTGTGGTTGAGGATGAGACCTTACAAATCTTACGTGAAGGTGTATTACTAGAAGATGGTATCGCCCGCTTCACTGATATACAGCGCGGTCGAAATGCCACCGGCAGCAACAGTTGGTTTTATGTCGTATTGATGGAAGGCAAGAATCGTGAAGTGCGACGATTGTGGGAATCTCAAGAGCTTCAAGTCAGTCGTTTAAAACGCGTTCGTTATGGTAATGTTTTTATCCCCTCGTCACTTAAAGCGGGAAAATATACCGAATTAAGTTCAGCCGAGGTGGCGAGCCTAGCCAATTTAGCGGGCTTAGAACCGGTGGATTCAAACCCTGAAAAATCAGATCCTGCCTCACGCGATCAAAGCCGCCCCGCTAAAAATAAAAAGCCAAGCCGTCGTTAAGGCTGTTTCCTCGACGATTGTTCTCACATCGGTAATCTTTTTGGGCCATTAGTCCAGTTATCATATCTCTTTGTATTCATCACGCAGGAAATTCTGCCTGCATGTATTAATAATGACAAAGAGTGGAATTCATCATGAAACAGTTTAAAGATAAAGTAGCGGTTGTGACAGGCGGTGCTAGTGGTATCGGAAAAGCGATTGTGCGCGCTTTATTAGCCGAGGGCGCTAAGGTAGTGATTGCCGATGTTGAGCAGAGCGCTATCGACAGCGTTATTGCTGAATTAGGTGCTGATGATGCAAGCTTAAGCGGCATCCAGACTGATGTATCGAGCCCCGATTCAGTTAATGCGCTAGCAGATCAAGTGTATGCCGATCATGGCGGCTGTCATTTATTATTTAATAATGCCGGTGTGGCTGCCCCTTCGTGCAATGTTTGGGAAACCACGATTAATGATTGGAAGTGGGTGCATGGTGTTAATGTAATGGGCGTCATTCACGGTATTCAAGCGTTTGTACCTAAAATGATTGCTTCGGGTGATGAGTGCCATGTGATTAATACTTCATCCGGTGATGGTGGTATCTCACCATTGCCTTATCAATCGGTTTACGCGTCGAGTAAAGCTGCTGTATCGATTATTACCGAGTGCCTCGCAGCGCAGTTAATTACTGAAGAAACCAATGTCCGCGCCAGCTTGTTTTACCCCTCGGGCGGCGTGCTAGATACGGGTATTTGGACCACCGATAGAAATAGGCCTGCTGATTTGGCGCGTGAAAAACCTTATGATCCTGTGCCTTCGGTTGAGGACTTTAAGCAAGCAGCTGAAGCGGCGGGTATGGAATTACAGTTTCAAGATTTAGATGAGTTGGCACAATATTTATTAGACGGTATTCGCGAGCAGCGTTTTGTGGTCATGATCAATGTTGATCAAGCCGCCGAAACGTTAAGTTTCCGTGCCGATTGTTATAATAAGTCTGAGTTGCCATTAAACCTAGCGGAAATACCACAACTCTAACAACATTAAAGGTGTTGTTAAGCTGGAGGTCTGGCCTTGAAGATAAGTGATTTAGTCAGTGATGATGCCGCTTATGTGAGTCGCAAGGCTTGGACCGACCAGCGAGTTTATGAACTTGAGAAAAAGGGTATCTTTGCTAAAGCTTGGCTTTTTTTAGGGCATGAAAGTCAAATTAAAAACCCAGGTGATTTTGTTCAAGCTTATATGTGTGAAACGCCAATTATCTTAGCCCGCGGCGAAGACCATAAAATTTACGCTTCTATTAATAGCTGCTCCCATCGTGGCTTACCGGTTTGTCGTGCTGACCATGGCAACACCAAGCGTTTCCTTTGCCCGTATCATAACTGGTCCTACCGTGTTGACGGCAGCTTAGTGGCTATACCCCAAGAAAAATTATTAACCAACAAACCTGACAAGTCCGTATTGGGTCTCAAAGCTGTGCCTAGAGTGGAGTCGTGGCGTGGAATGATTTTTGGTTGTTTCGATGAGTCAGTTCAGTCGCTCGACAGTTATCTCGGTGATATGCGATTTTACTTAGATGCTTTTTTTGAACGCTTTGACAATGGTATAGAGTTTATTGGCGCGCCTCATCGTTGGACAATTAACGCTAACTGGAAATTGCCGATGGAGAACCAGTTAGGTGATGTGAATCATGGGCCGTTTTTACACAGTGCAGTAATACCAGCGGAAGCGAATGAAGAAATATTTTCAGTCGGTTGGAGTGCTGTTCCTGAGCCCGGTCACGGTGCTACCTTTAGACTCATGCCAGAGGGGACTGATAACGCACAGGTGGCATGGGGTATGGAAGGCATGGGTGCCATTTTAGGGGGCGCTGAAATACAGGAGTATCTGTTTGAGATTCAGGCCAAAGCCGCTGAGCGGGTTGGCGACATTCGCTCGCGCATGAAAGGTTTAACCTATGGTGTTTATCCCAATTTATCCTTTTTATGGTCGAATACTTCGTTCAAAGTGTCGCATCCTCGAGGGCCGAATAAAGTCGAGTATTGGTCGTGGGCAGTGGTGCCTGCCGATGCCCCCGATGCGATTAAAAAAATACTCCGTACTAACTACAGTTCTTTTTTTGGTCCGGGTGGCATTCTTGAACAAGAAGATTCAGAAGCATGGATGCAACAGTATTTAGGCAGTAATATCGATTTTGCAGACGATAAACCTTATTTCTATGGCTTAGGTTTAGGGGAGGAAAAGCCGCACCCGGATCTTCCCGGCATGCTCAGTGTAACCGCCAATGAATATTATGCCCGTGCTTTCTTTTCGCGATGGCGATCTGCATTAGAAGCAGTGAATGATAGCCGTGAATTAATCGCCAGTTCCAAACAGGTAAGCGCTGATGATATCTGATATTGAAAGACAATATGCGATCGAGCAGTTCTACTACCGAGAAGCTAGCTTGTTAGATGGCCGTCAATATCAGCAGTGGTTATCCCTCGTTAGTGAAAGTATTCGCTATGTAATGCCTGCAAGAGTCAATGCCTTAGTCAATAATCGTCAGCGCGGTGAAGAGGCTATGATTGCAATAGATAATGAACTTGAGGGTAGCGATGGTTTGGGCTGCCCGATTCGTGAAGAGAGTTATGCCCACCTTTTTGTTCGAGTAGACAGAGCCTATAAGATGAACTCTTGGGCCGACAACCCACCGGCTAGAACGCGTCGTATTATTGGCAATGTTGAGGTGCTTGACCACAGTGATGAAAGTGTTCGCGTGCGGAGCAACTTCCATTTATTTTTTGCTAGACCCGGCAGTGATAATTTTATCTATAGCGGCCAGCGTAATGATCAATTATTAATGATTGATGGGAATTTTAAAATCGCTGATCGAGAGGTTATTATGGATTACGCTAATATTGATGTGCCGACGCTGGGTTTGATTTTTTAGCAACGTTTATTTAAAGATTCGCGATAAAATAAACAGTATTTGCATCAGCATCGCCCAGCAAAACGCTAAGCCACCAATAACAAGACACGCGAGTGAAATCAGCTCTTGTCGCAGTGATGGCGCTATATTGGTTTCGCACCAGTAGAGCAGGGCATAGCTGAGAAAAAAGATAAGCCCACTAATAGCGAAATGCGTGATTCGCTGTCGATCATCACGAAAGAGTCTTGCCAGTTTGCTTTTGCTGGCTTGCATCATGGTCTTAGTCGCTGAGTAATGAGGTCATTATTTTTTCATAGATTGCCTGTAACTGGTCGAGTTCAGCTGCATTCACCCGTTCATTGACTCGATGAATAGTCTTGTTCACAGGGCCGAGCTCCACCAGTTGGGCGCCGGTTGGCGCAATGAAGCGCCCGTCCGATGTGCCGCCAGCGGTGCTCAACTCTGAATGCAAGCCGGTCACTTGTTCGATAGCCGTCACGCTGGCGTCAATTAATTCGCCTCGCTCAGTGATGAACGGCAGTCCGCTCAAGTGCCATTCAATACTAAACTGCAAGCCATGCCGATCAAGAATGGCAGTTAGCCGTTGTTTAATGTCGTCGACTGTCAGCTCAGTTGAAAAGCGAAAGTTAGCGATGATGTGTAAGTCACCAGGGATAACGTTAGTCGCCCCTGTGCCGGCTTGTATATTAGAAATTTGAAAGCTCGTGGCAGGAAAGAAATCATTGCCTCGATCCCATTCTGTTTGATTCAGCTCGGCCAGAGCGGGAGAAAAACTAAAAATGGGATTATCCGCTAAATGGGGGTAGGCGACATGACCTTGAACACCGTGGATAGTCAATTTCAGCCCCAGTGATCCGCGACGACCATTTTTAATCGTATCGCCGGTTAATGCGGTGCTAGAGGGCTCACCTACCACGCACCAACGAATCGTTTCATTTTGATCGGCTAAATAGTCCATTACCCTAACAGTGCCATTAATGGCGATTCCTTCTTCATCGCTGGTGATTAAAAAAGCCAGACGGTTGGGGTGATTAGGGTGTGCGGAAATAAAAGCCTCGGTGGCGGTAACCATCGCGGCTAAGCTGCCTTTCATATCGGCAGCACCACGACCGCATAACTGGCCTTGTTCGACACGAGGCTGATAAGGTGGGTACTGCCATTGGCTTTCGTCACCAGCTGGCACGACATCGGTATGGCCAGCAAAGGCCAGGATATCGCCACTGTCACCATGAACCGCCCAGAAATTATCCACGTCATCAAACCGTAAACGCTCAATTTTAAAGCCGATGGCTTGCAATCGAGCAATCATAATATCTTGGCAGCCATCGTCGATAGGTGTCACCGAGCGACAGGCCATTAGCTGCATGGCAAGGTCGACCGTTGGAGAATGTGAAGACATAAGTGACTTACTCGTTATTTGCGTTAGAAGCGGACAGAAAGGCGGGTGCTTCGCCGCCGCCATGAACGGTTACCGTTGAGCCAGATACATAGCTTGCCAGTGATGAAGCTAAAAATAAACAGGCATCACCAATGTCCTGAGGTTGCGCCATGCGACCCAGAGGAATCGTACGCCCCACCGCCTCGATGCCGGCTTCATCACCGTAATGTAATTCCGCTTGCTCGGTTCTCACTAAACCTGCGATAACCGCATTAACACGGACCTTTGGCGCCCATTCTACCGCGACTGATGAGGAAAAGTTGACCATGCCTGCCTTGGCAGCGCCATAAGCGGCCGTGCCTGGAGAAGGCCGAATGACGCTAACACTGGCAATATTGATAATACTTCCGCCACAGGCTTGATTTTGCATGATGGCATTGGCCATTTGAGCAAGGTTAATCGGCGCAAGCAAATTCAGATTAATAATTGATGCTGAAAAACGCGGTGATGCCGTTGCCGCTTCAGCCGGAGGTGCGCCGCCAGCATTGTTGACTAACACATCTAAACGACCCGATTCGGTTTTGATTTGATCGAACATGGCTTGTGTCTGATCCAGATCGCGGACATCGGCGTTAATAAATTGTGCGACATTACTGCCGTCTTTAGTCGATGCCGATGGCAGCGATTCTGGTGCGGATCGGCCGCAAATATAGACAGTTGCACCTGCCTCAAGAAAGCGCAGACTTATCCCTAGCCCCACCCCTTTGCCGCCGCCGGTCACCAATACCACAGCGTTATCGAAGCAAAGTCTCGTATTGGTAGCGTTGTCTTGCGTATTATCGTTGTTAGCCATAATTCCATTCGCATTACTAGTGATGCCGATCGGATGCTAAAAATCGAGTTAGGCTCGATGTTAGCGAATTGTTTAATTACTTGTTTCCGCTTATTGTAACTGTATCTTGATTTAAAAGGGAAATATGCCTTGCTAGGGTGGCGGTTATTGCCACTCATCTTTAAGAGTGATTTCAGCGTATAATAACCTTAAACCTGTTTTGGTTCATTGACTTCGTTCAACGATGACCGTTGGCCGACAATTTAATCCACAATTACAATAAGGAATTGCTATGAGTGATTTACTACCCACTGTTGCCATTTTAGGCGGTACTGGTGATCTTGGTACCGGTTTAGCTCGTCGTTGGGCACAGGCCGGCTATCGCGTCATCATTGGCTCGCGGACCCAAGAAAAAGCGCAACAAGCGGTCGATGCCTTACAAGGCTTGATGCAAGAGCGAGGCATTGCTGATTCTGCTGCCGAAGCAATGGATAACCATGCGGCTGCCAGTGCGGCCGATATCGTTGCAATGACGGTTCCTTTTGCCCACCATGCCAGCACCTTAGAGTCAGTTAAAGATGTGCTTGAGGGTAAAATTTTAATTGATGTAACGGTGCCATTAGTGCCACCTAAAGTAGCGCGTGTCCAATTGCCAGAGCAGGGCTCAGCAGGTCAAATCGCTCAGGAGATCGTTGGTGAAAATGTTCAAGTAGTATCGGCATTTCAAAATGTCGCTGCTGTGCATTTACAAGCGGGCAGTGACTTAACCTGTGACGTTATTGTCTGCGGCAATAAAAAAGCGGCCCGAGAAGAAGTGATCAAGCTTGTTGAGGCGGCGGGCATGAAGGGCTACCACGGTGGTTCAATCGCAAATGCCGCGGCGGTTGAAGCCCTCACCTCGGTGCTGATTTTTATTAACAAGCAATATAAGTGTCATGCTGGGCTTGCCATAACGGGCATTCCAGAGGCTTAATTGCCAGTCGCGCCTGTGGATCTTTCCCTAACCGCACTGAAAACATTACCTTTGATCGAGGTTGGCGATAATTTGTCAGCCTTAATCGATGTCGCTTTAGCTGCCGCTGAGTTCAAACTCGTGGATGGCGATATACTGGTTATCGCACAAAAAATTATTTCAAAATCTGAAGGTCGCTATGCCTTACTGGACGAAATTGAGCCTTCTGCCGAGGCGCTGCAATGGGCCGCAGAAGTGGATAAAGATCCTCGCTTAGTGCAGTTGATTCTAGACGAGTCAAAAGAAGTGGTTAGGCATCGCCCAGGCGTTATGATTGTCGAGCATCGCTGTGGATACGTGCATGCTAATGCTGGTATTGATCGGTCTAATATTACTGATTTTGAGGGCCGTGAACGGGTCTTGTTACTGCCCATTGATGCCAATTTGAGTGCGAAACAGCTTGCCGATTATTTTGCTCGGCAAGGCTTAAAAATAGGTATCATTATCAGTGACAGTGCGGGTCGAGCATGGCGTAATGGCATTACCGGTTTTGCTATAGGCAGTGCTGCCGTGCCGGCATTGCGCTCAGCGATTGGCGCCTCTGATTTATTCGGTCGACCGCTAGAAGTTACCGAAATGGCTGACGCAGACGAACTGGCATCGGCCGCTTCGCTATTGATGGGGCAGGGTGGTGAATCGGTTCCAGCGGTCGTTATTCGAGGTTGGGATTGGCAGGCCAGCGAACAGGATGCTAGCGCATTGATCCGTGACAAAAAAGCCGATCTGTTTCGTTAGCCAAGTGATTATAGAATGATAGAGCAAGCAAATATATTAGCCCTTTCAGGCGGTGTTGGCGGTGCGAAATTAGCGCTGGGCTTGGCGCGATCACTGTCGGCAAAACAGTTGACTATTGTTGCTAATACTGCCGATGACTTCTGTCATTTAGGATTTCCTGTTTCGCCAGATCTCGATACCGTGATGTATACCTTGGCGGGTTTAAGTAATGTCGAGCAGGGTTGGGGAGTGGCCAATGAAACGTGGCAGTTTATGGATGCTATGTCGGCGCTTGGCGGCGAGACCTGGTTTCGATTGGGCGATCGTGATCTCGCCACACATACGCGTAGGCGCCAATATTTTGAGCAGGGCCTCAGTTTAGAGCAGGTCACAGCCAAGCTATGTCAAGCGCTAGGGGTCGAACAACAGCTGATTCCCATGACCAACGACGCCGTTGCGACACAGGTGCTAACTGAACAGGGTTGGCTTGACTTCCAAGACTATTTTGTCGGCCAGCAGTGCCAACCCCCGATCAGCGAGATTCGTTTTAACGGCATGTCATCAGCGACTCCTAGCGACGCTTTCGAGATGGCCATAGCGGCTGAGCCAAAGGCGATTATTATTTGCCCGTCGAACCCCTTTGTCAGTGTCGACCCGATCTTAAAAATACCGTCGGTATTACCAAAACTTAAGCGATGTCGGGCACCTATTATTGCAGTATCGCCTATTGTGAATGGCATGGCGATCAAGGGACCAACCGCAAATATGATGCAGGGGCTTGAAATGCCAGTCTCGGTGAGCGGTGTTGCTAGTTACTATAGTGATATCATTGACGGCCTGGTTATTGATCGCAGCGATTCTGATCGAGCCGCTGAAATTGAGACGATGGGCATCAAGGTAAAAATAACCGATACGGTGATGCACAGCGAGCAAGATAAGATAAATTTAGCTGAGCAATGTTTGCAGTTTACTGAACAACTGTATTCTTCAACGGCGTAATAACACTCAACTATAAATAGGTTTTTTTATGTGGGCAGTCTTACCACTTAAAGATTTTGTCAGTGCCAAGCAGCGTCTTTCTGGCGTGTTATCGGCTGCTGAGCGCCATCGTTTATTTCATGCGATGGTTGAAGATGTATTGTCAGTATTAACTCAGGCACCCTCAATAAACGGCATTGTGATAGTGTCTGATGATCCAACTGCTGCTTTAATGGCTAAGCACCATGGCGTGACGCTAATCTCTGAGCCAGAACAAGGCGCTCAAGTACATTCAAAATTGAACACGCTTTTTTCTCCATTGAATGCGGCTATTAATGCTGGCTGTGAGCATGTTTTACAATTAGCTGACGATACCGATATCTGTATTTTACATGCCGATCTGCCCGAGTTGTCGATCGCTGAGATAGAACGACTTGCGCAACAGCGAGATGATTTATCCTCTTCAGTGCGGCGCGATTCAGTGACCTTAGTCTCTGACCGTCATCAAACCGGCACCAATACAATGGTATTGCACAGCAGCCAATTCTTACCGCTTAAAATTCAGCAACGACAAACATTAAATCGGCAGCTATTTCACTTTGGGCGCAATAGTTTTGCGCTTCATCAGGAATCATTTGCCGCGCAAGACATGTTGATCCAACGATTTTATTCAAGGGCGATTGCCGCAGATATTGATACCCCCAGTGATTTAATGGCCTTTATTCTTGGCCTTAATCAATCACATTCACTGTCATCGGATACGGTGTCAGTTCAGGCTTTGCATACCGCTTCACACACCTCTGAATATTGTCGTGACAGTGCAATTGCCCAACGCTTACAAATGATGTGGATGCTAGAGGTTGAAGAGGTTGAGCCAAGTTCGATAATCGATGCGCAGGCTTCAACATCACTTGATTACAGTCTGCTTGATCGACCGTCGCAGAGTCAGGCCTTGGCATTAGCTGATAATGATGATTTAGTGGCATTAATGAAACAGGCGTCGGCCTTGCGAGATGCTGGGCATGGTTCGCTGATTTCTTATTCGAGAAAAGTATTTATTCCGTTGACCCATTTGTGTCGTGATGTTTGTCACTACTGTACTTTCGCCACCACACCAAGACACCTCGACGCTATTTACATGACGGCTGATGAAGTGGTTGCTTTAGCTAAGCAAGGTGAGTTACAGGGTTGCAAAGAAGCGCTTTTCACCTTGGGCGAAAAGCCAGAGTTGCGCTATCGAGTGGCGCGCGAGGCTTTGGCTGAGATGGGCTTCAGTACCACGTTAGAATACGTGACACATGTTGCTCAACGGGTCGCAGAGGAGACCTCTCTACTGCCGCATATTAATGCCGGATGTATGGATGCTGACGAGATTAAAGCATTGCGAAAAGTGTCGGCTTCAATGGGGATCATGCTCGAGTCATCCTCCGAGCGCTTAACCGAAAAAGGTATGCCGCACTACGGTTCGCCTGATAAAGACCCTGCTGTTCGTTTAGAGACAATTCGATTGGCCGGTGAATTAAATGTGCCGTTCACTTCGGGCATTCTAATCGGCATTGGTGAAACGCGCCGCGAGCGTATTGAATCAATGTTGGCGCTGCGTGATTTACATGAGCAGTATGGCCACTTGCAAGAAGTGATCATTCAAAACTTTAGAGCCAAGCCTGATACTAAAATGGCTCAGGCGCCTGATCCCAGCGTCGAAGAATTACTTTGGACTATTGCAGTCGCGCGTATTATTTTTGGTGCTGCGATGCATATTCAAGCGCCGCCTAATTTGAGCCCGGGCGAGCTAGAAAAGATTGTTCAAGCAGGCATCGATGACTGGGGTGGTGTATCGCCACTGACCCCAGATCATGTCAATCCAGAGGCCCCATGGCCTCATGTTGATCAGTTGGCATCTCAAACTCGTGCGACGGGTAAGTACCTGCATGAAAGACTAACCATCTACCCTGACTATGCGTGCGACACTTGTCGTTGGGTAGAACCCACTATGCAGGCTAAGGTGCTTGCTATGATCGATAGTGAAGGTTGGCCGCGAACAGACAACTGGGTGGCGGGCATTTCGAATACGATCCCTGCTTGGTGGCAAGCACAAAAAGATGACCAAGCAAGGCCGGTTGCTTCAAGCGCGATCGCTGCGATTACAGCCAAGGCTTCAGCTGGCGAAGTGCTGGAAGAACAAGAAGTGGCGCAACTCTTTTCGGCGCGTAACGATGACTTTTGGCATGTCTGTCATGCGGCAGACTCACTTCGACAGTCAGTGAATAGAGATACGGTTAAATACGTGGTTAATCGCAATATTAACTACACCAATATTTGTTATTTTAAATGCCAATTTTGCGCCTTTTCTAAAGGCAAAATGAGTGAAAACTTACGTGGCAGGCCTTACGATTTAAGCGAGCAAGAAATTCAGCGTCGAACCTGCGAAGCTTGGGATCGCGGTGCGACTGAAGTGTGTATGCAGGGTGGTATTCACCCTGGCTATACTGGCCAGACGTACATTGATATTTGCCATGCGATTAAACAAGCCTCTCCCGATATGCATATCCATGCTTTTTCGCCATTAGAAATTTGGCAGGGGGCGAAAACCTTAGGCCTAGATATTAAAACCTACTTGCAGCAGTTAATTGAAGCGGGTTTATCAACTTTGCCTGGCACCGCGGCAGAGATATTAGATGACGAAGTGCGCGACACGCTCTGTCCTGAAAAAATCCGTACTGAGCAGTGGTTGCATGTCATGGAAACGGCACATAGCTTAGGCATGAAAACCACATCCACGATTATGTATGGCCACATAGAAACGCCTACTCATTGGGCGCGCCACTTATTGAGATTGCGAGCGCTGCAAGTTAAGACGGGTGGTTTTACTGAATTTGTTCCATTACCTTTTGTGCCTGAAGAAGCGCCGATGTATTTAAAAGGCCTGTCACGTAAAGGGCCAACTTTTCGTGAGGCCGTATTGATGCACGCCGTCGCTCGTCTTGTCTTGCACGGCCAAATTCATAATATTCAAGCCTCATGGGTCAAAATGGGCGAGCAGGGCGTGGCAGCTTGTTTAAATTCGGGTGCTAACGATTTAGGTGGTACATTAATGAATGAAACGATTACCCGTTCGGCCGGCGCTCAGCATGGTCAAGAAATGCCTCCTTCACAGATGGATGCAATGATCCGTCGCTTAGCACGCCTGCCTAAGCAACGAAAAACTTGCTATAACGAAGCCCCGCAAGCGCAGGTCGATGCCTCTTATTGTGCTGCTGAGTTGACAGAAACCATTAATGATCCGCCAGGGAAGATTAAATCGCAGGGCGAGCTTAATCGTCCCGGCTTAGATGACGGCGATATTTTGCTTTCTGTGAAATAGGTGTTTCGATTTAGACTAATACAAGATTATCGCGATGTATGAGCTCTTCGTCACCACCGTAACCTAACAGTGCGCTAAGTTGATCACTGGCTTGGCCGACAATTTTATTAGCTTCTTCGCTGCTGTAGTTTGTTAAACCGCGCGCCACCTCTCGCCCGTCAGTGCTAACACAACTAACCAGGTCACCTCTAGAAAACTCTCCATTTACCCCAGTTACACCGATGGGTAATAAGCTGCTGCCTGATTCGAGTAGTTTCTTTTCGGCGCCTTGATCGATAATTAATTGCCCGCAGCTTGCCAGACTGCCTGAAAGCCACTGTTTTCGCTGGCTAATAGGGCTATCTATACTGCTTAGTCGCGTGCCTAGACACTCATTGTTGGCCAGTCGAATAATGACATTATTCGTTAATCCATCCGTGATAACGGTGTCTGCACCAGAGCGGGCCGCTAACCGTGCGGCTTTTATTTTAGTGCTCATGCCGCCGCGACCTAGGTTGCCGCTGCTGCCACTCGCGGCTGCATCGAGTGTCTTGTCATTCACGTCACATTCTTGAATTAATGTGGCGTCACGATGTTTTCTAGGATCTTTGGTAAACACGCCTTGCTGATCGGTTAGAATGACTAAGCGTTCAGCATCGACCAAATTGGCAACTTGACCGGCTAAGGTATCATTGTCGCCAAAACGAATTTCATCGGTTGCTACGGTGTCATTCTCATTGACAATAGGAATAACATTGGAATCGAGTAGACTTTGCAGTGTTTGTCTCGCATTAAGGTAGCGAGTGCGTGAAGATAAGTCGTCGTGCACCAATAAAATTTGCGCGGTTAGTAAATCAAACTTTTTAAAGCGTGTTTCATAGGCTTGAATTAAGCCAGCTTGGCCGATCGCTGCGGCGGCCTGTAATTGATGAAGCGCTGTAGGGCGTTGTTGAAGCCCTAGCCGAGTCATGCCTTCGGCAACCGAGCCTGAAGAGACGATGACGATGTCATAGTCCATGGCTTTTAATTTTGCTATCTGCTCGACCCAGTGATCGAGAGCGTCCACCGCTAAACCTTGACCATTACCTGTCAGTAGTGCGCTGCCAATCTTAATGACCCAGCAGATTTTTTTGTCTGTGCTTATCGATGTCATGGTCGGACTCATTTCACGATCAGTTGTTAATTTTATGCTTCACTTACGCAAGCTCACCGTGTTTATTCCTTAGTGTATTCAACTTCTACGTCGCTGTCATCATCGTCGATTGGGTCGGCTGATGAGGCGCCTGTCCGCCGTTGTTCTGCTCGTCTTTCAGCCAGCTCAGCAATACTGTTTCGGCCCTCTTGCTGCATAGCTTGTTGTGTTTCTAGCTCTTTTAATAAATTTTCTGGTTCGTCTTGCTCGTCTTGCCACAGCTGTTCAAGGCTTGTCATGATGTCACCACTGAGCGCTTTGAGCCCCCGCTTAGCAACCGTTGAAATGGCATAAACACGGTCGTATTGCGGCAGTTCAATCGCCACTCTGGCCAATAAATCAGACAGTTGTTGCTCGCTTAGCAAGTCAATCTTATTGAGCACTAACCACCTCGGCCTATTTGCCAGTGAGTGGCTAAAAGCTGTGAGCTCATCGTCTAATAGATCGACAGCATCGACAGGGTCTGCTTCATCGAGCGGCATAACATCGACTAAATGCAGCAGTAAGCGAGTGCGCGTTAAATGTTTTAAAAACCGAATTCCTAGACCTGCGCCTTCAGCGGCGCCAGGAATCAAGCCTGGAATATCAGCCATAACAAAACTGCGATAGGCTTCAAGGCTAACGACACCTAAATTTGGCACTAAAGTAGTAAATGGATAGTCGGCGATTTTAGGTTTGGCGGCCGAGATGGCAGTGATTAAACTGGACTTACCTGCGTTTGGCATACCCAGTAAGCCAACGTCGGCAAGTATCTTTAACTCTAGACGCAACTTTCGAGATTCACCGGCTGAACCTGGGGTGGTTTGTCTAGGCGCACGGTTAGTACTTGACTTAAAGCGCGTATTACCGAGACCGTGAAATCCACCTTGGGCAACCTTGAGCCGATCGCCAATATTTAATAGATCTCCGAGCGTTTCATCGGTAGCTTCGTCGATAACCGTGGTGCCGACAGGTACCATCAAGGTTTTATCAGCGCCTGCATGTCCAGTGCAGTTTTTAGGTTGTCCGCTTTGGCCGGATTCAGCCGCATATCGCGGTTGATAGCGAAAATCAATTAATGTATTGAGTGATTCGTCGGCCTGTAAATAGACACTGCCGCCATCGCCGCCGTCGCCGCCATCAGGCCCGCCTCGTGGAATATATTTTTCACGTCGGAAGCTAAGGCCACCCTTGCCGCCTTTGCCTGCTGTCACTGAAATAATTGCTTCATCAACAAATTTCATGGTTGTGCCTATTCAATGGTTGGCCAACAGTAACTGATTATATTGGTCACATTTAAATGTGAGGCCGATACAAAAAAGCCCCGTCGTAAGACAGGGCTTTGGGGTTCATAAAAGCCGTGTTTACGAAACTACGTTTACGTATTTTCGATTTTTTGGACCCTTTTGCTCAAACTTAATAAAGCCATCGCCAGTTGCAAAGAGGGTATGGTCTTTGCCCATTCCAACATTGACACCAGGGTGAACTTTAGTGCCGCGCTGACGAATAATAATATTGCCTGCTTTGACGGCCTCGCCACCAAAACATTTAACACCTAATCGCTTTGACTCTGAATCGCGTCCGTTACGCGTACTACCACCAGCTTTTTTATGCGCCATGATTTACTCCAAAATTTATCTAATCTGTTTGTTGATCGAAAACCTTAGCCAGCAATGCTGGTGATCTTTAATTCGGTATACCACTGTCGATGGCCCATCTGTTTGCGGTGATGCTTGCGTCGACGAAATTTAACGATGGTCACTTTTTCATGGCGGCCATGTGACACAACCTCTGCAGTGACAGAACTGCCCGCAACGTAAGGTGCGCCAATTTTAACTGATTCACCTTCACCGACCATCAAGACTTGATCGATAGTGAGTGACTCGCCAGTGGCAAGGTCAAGTTTTTCGACTTTCAGGATTTCACCTTCTATTACTCGGTGTTGTTTACCACCACTTTCAACAACTGCGTACATATTTTTCTCCGTATTGCGGCCAAACTTTGCTTTTGGATTAACACGCTATTTTTATTGGCGAGTTTGGCAACGGTAATGAGCCCTTTGGCTCGTAATAAAGGATAAATCAATTACCCCAAAAAAGGTCGCGAATAATAAGCCATCTTGCCGGTTGAGACAAGGATTCATAGGCTTTTTAAGGGGTATTTATTCTCACGGTAGCTTATTGCGATTGAGTAGATTGCCAAAAATGTCGCCTTACCGGAGGTCGTGGTATATCTTTTTGGCAGAAGTTGCTAGCAAAAATAAGGGGTAGAGGGGTTAACAGTTTATCGTTGCTTAACGGAGCGATTTTGGTTAAACATAAAAAAACAGGCGCCTATACGCCTGCTTGATTGGAAAATAAACAATTAAAATCAATAACTTAGTATATAATAAGTCAGCTTAACTTGCGAGGGCTTTAACCTGGGCATTAAGACGTGATTTATGGCGTGCGGCTTTGTTCTTGTGAATAACGCCTTTATCGGCCATGCGGTCAATGACCGGAACAGCATCGTTATACGCGGCTTGAGCGGCGCTAGCATCACCGCTGCTGATGGCAGCAATAACGCGTTTTAAATAAGTACGAACCATAGATCGCATACTTGCATTGTGATTACGACGTTTTTCAGCTTGTCGTGCGCGTTTTTTTGATTGGGGCGAATTGGCCAAGATTATCTCCAATAGTGCATATTAAGGCTTAAATTTAAGGCCGCCGATTATTCAGAGTTGTAAGGTGATTGTCAATAGCTGTATAAACAGTGAAAATAGAGAAAAACATCCGAAATTGCAGTATTTGACAATAAAAGGGGTTTTTAAATGGTCTCACTCATAAAAACAGGTAAAACGATCTATGTCTAAAGCTTCCGCTACTTTTCAGCCCTTAACGGTGACTGTATTAACGGTCTCTGACACCCGAACGGACAAAAATGACACTTCAGGTGATTATTTGGTCGATTCAATCGCAGCAGCAGGTCATCATTTATTTCAGCGTCATATTGTTAAAGACGATATCTATGCTATTCGTGCCACTATTTCAGCTTGGATTGCTGACGCAGCGGTCGATGCGGTGTTGATTACTGGCGGAACTGGTTTTAGTGGCCGTGATTCCACTCCCGAGGCGATCAGCCCTCTGTTCGATAAAGAAATTGACGGTTTTGGTGAGCTCTTTAGGCAGCTGTCTTATGCCGATATTGGCACATCTACCATTCAATCACGCGCCTTGGCAGGCTTTGCTAATCAAACGGTGATCTTTGCCATGCCCGGTTCGACCGGTGCTTGTCAGCTAGCATGGGAGGCGATTTTGTCTGAGCAGCTCGACTGTCGCCATCGACCCTGTAACTTCCATGGCTTGCTTCAGCACCAAAAAAACGATCAATGATAGCGTTCGAGACAGGGCTTGCTCAGGTCTTAGCTAAATCGCTAGAGCCTGAGGTTGAATCAATATCGCTGAATCAGGCCTTAGGTCGTATAACCGCCGCGCAGCAAATAGCCGCTATCGATGTGCCATCGGTTGATAACAGTGCTATGGATGGCTATGCCGTTCGCTGTGCTGATTTTGCGCGGGGTAACACCTTTACCGTATCGCAGCGAATTGCCGCGGGGGATTTGGCCCTTGCGTTAGAGCCAGTGTCGGTAGCGCGAATTTTTACCGGCGCGATGATACCGGCAGGTACCGATGCCGTCATACTCCAAGAAGACAGTCAGTCGCTGGTTGACAGTAATCAGGTAACTTTCTCGGAAACACCTTCTCTAGGCCAGCACATTCGATTAGCAGGACAAGATATACGATACCAGTCAGAGGTGGTTGCCAAAGGGCATCGACTCAGTGCTGGAGATATTGGTTTGTTGGCCTCAGTCGGGGTTAGCAAATTACAATGTTATCGGCCATTAACGGTCGCTTTCTTTTCCACCGGTGATGAGCTTAAAGACCCTGAGCAGGCGCTTGAGCCTGGGCAAATATACAATTCTAACCGTTACTTCTTAGCCGCTAAAATAGCCGAGTGCGGCGCTATTCCGCTTGATTTAGGTCGATGCCCTGACGATGCAGCATCGACAGCGCAATTTTTACTGCAGGCTGCTGATCAAGCCGATTGCGTGATTACGACCGGTGGTATGTCGGTTGGCGAAGAAGATTATGTTCGTCAACAAGTAGAAGCCCTAGGCTTTATTGATTTTTGGAAATTAGCTATCAAGCCTGGTAAGCCAGTTGCCTTTGGCCAGCTTCAAGGTACAGCCTTTTTTGGCTTGCCTGGTAACCCAGTGTCTGCCTATGTGACGTTTCATTTATTGGTTAGGCCGTGGTTGTTGAAATCTATGGGGCTAGCCAACTTAGTTGATATCGATCTTGCCAATGCTAGTCTGACAGGCTATTCAGCCACGGCGAACTTTGAACAGTATAATCGCGGTCGCCGATTAGATTTTTTACGGGGTGTTTCTCGTATTAATGAAGAAGGTCAATTGATTGCTGACTTGTTTGATAATCAAAGCTCGGGTGTATTGTCGTCGATCTCTGCGGCCAATATTTTAATCCCTATGGCCGCTGGCCAGAAATTAACGGCAGGTGATCACTGCACTATTTTACCGCTATCATGTTTTGGTGAGTTAAAAATTTAGCTCGTGTTAACCTGTATAGCGTTGAAACACTAAACTGGCGTTGGTGCCGCCAAAACCAAAGCTGTTTGACATGACGCGATTTAATTCAAGCCCTTCAATGGTTTTTTCAATAATCGGCAAGCCCTTAGCTGCGTCGTCAAGCTGATGTATGTTGGCAGAGCCTGCAATGAAGTTGTTTTGTAACATCAGTAAACTGTAAATCGCCTCTTGAACGCCAGCGGCACCCAGAGAGTGTCCCGATAAAGACTTTGTTGAGCTGATCGAGGGGATGTTTTGACCAAAAGTCGTTTTCATCGCGGCGAGTTCGACCATGTCGCCCGCGGGGGTGCTAGTGCCGTGTGCATTGATATAGTCAATGTTACCGTCGAAATTGGCGCTGGCTAACTGCATGGCTCTAACGGCTCCTTCTCCTGAGGGTGCGACCATTTCTGCGCCGTCTGAAGTCGCGCCATAACCGACGATTTCAGCATAAATTTTTGCACCACGGGCTTTTGCGTGCTCCAGTTCTTCTAACACTAACATGCCACCGCCGCCGGCGATAACAAAGCCGTCTCGATCGCGGTCATAAGCTCTAGAGGCCAATTCTGGCGTGTCATTGTATTTTGATGACAATGCACCCATGGCATCAAAAAGGCAGCTCATTGTCCAGTGTTCTTCTTCGCCGCCGCCAGCAAAAACAATATCTTGCTTGCCGAGTTGAATTTGCTCCAATGCATTGCCGATGCAGTGCGCACTGGTTGAGCAAGCAGAAGAAATAGAATAATTGATGCCTTTAATTTTAAAGGCTGTGGCGAGACAAGCGGATACCGTACTGCCCATGGTTTGTGTGACGCGGTAGGGTCCCACACGTTTAATGCCCCGTTGTTGAAGGATTTCTGCCGCCGCGACTTGGCTGGCTGAGGACGCGCCACCTGAGCCAGCGATGATGCCGGTGCGAGGGTGAGAGAGCTCAACCGGCTCAAGACCTGCATCGGCAATTGCCGATGCCATTGAAAGGTAGGCGAAGCCCGCGGCGCTCCCCATAAATCGCAACAGTTTTCGATCAATCAGCTCGCTGAGATCAAGATCAATCATGCCTGCAATGTGGCTGCGCATGCCTAATTCGGCGTAGCTAGGGTTAAACTTAATGCCTGATAGGCCTTGTTTAAGGGCAGCTGTAACAGCTTCTGTGGTTGACCCTAAACAAGAAGTGATACCCATACCTGAAACAACGATTCTTCTCATGAATGATGCCTTTACTGATACTCAATGATTAAACAGTAATTATACGATGAAATCATTATTGTCGGAAATTAAAACGTTTTAAAAGGTGAGGGGTTTCGGTGAGCGGTTATTTCTTAAATAGGCCGACACGAAGGTCTTTTGCGGTGTAAATGACCTTGCCATCGACTTCCATGGTGGCATCGGCGATACCCATTACTAATTTGCGCTCAATGAGTCGACTTAAATGAATTTTATAGCTGACGAGTTTCGTCTCGGGAGTGACTTGACCGGTGAACTTCACTTCGCCACAGCCTAATGCGCGACCTTGTCCTTCATTACCTTTCCAGCCTAGAAAGAAGCCAATTAGCTGCCAAAGTGCATCAAGGCCAAGGCAGCCTGGCATCACTGGGTCACCAGGAAAGTGACAGTCAAAGAACCAAAGCTCTGGGTGTATGTCAAGCTCAGCTTCAATATAACCCTTATTAAAATCGCCTTCTTGGTCGTTGATTTTGGTTATACGGTCTAACATGAGCATATTATCGATGGGTAATTGCGCATTGCCTGGACCGAAAGTGTGACCATGGCCACAGGCAATTAATTCTTCTTTAGAGAAAGAATTTTGAGTTATTGTCATGTTTCGTGGCCTAATAAGGTTATAATAATATAGAAAGCCAAGGCCGACTATTGCTAAGCGTTGACTGAAGCGTCATTTTAGCGATTATCATGGTTAAGTCCAGTAGCAATAGTTAAATGTGAGGTTTCAAGGTAGAAAGCTAAGCTATTAACTGTGAGCTTCTTTGGACGTCACCTAATTAAAGTACATTTTAATATACATTTAAAAGGATAGTTTATGATTTTTCCTGTCATCTTATGCGGTGGTTCAGGCAGTCGATTATGGCCTTTATCAAGATCATCGTATCCGAAGCAATTTATTGACGTTTTAGATGAAGGGTGGGATCCTCTAGAGTCGACCTGCA
>JGI24920J38491_100654_pt1 | contig 42333 bp, 30 predicted proteins | sample LinPFosmplate8_FD_38491 | JGI IMG/M metagenome (IMG submission 38491)
TGCAGGTCGACTCTAGAGGATCCCACCAAGCGTAACGCTTTTGAGCGTCAGTTTGTTACTGCACCTGTGTCAAAAATTCCAGGCGATCAAACCAAATTTGCTGAGTGGTTGTATGGTCCCAAGAATGCCCCCATGTGTAAGAGTGATTCAAAGTTTTGCAACCCTGATGCGAGGGGTGTCCAATTAGAAGCCTTCGCTGGAATTGGTTCTGACGGGGATGTGAGAGGTCTCAGAGGTGGTGGTCGTGTGCGAGGTGGTGGCGGAACCTATAGTTAGATTAATATTCTCATGTAATAATAAATGGCGTATCAACTCCAACCTGGTCTCTCAATTGTTGAAAACACCGGTGCCTTACCAGGTGTAAAAGCGACTGATGAAGTTTTCGTTTACCCTCAGCCCAGTCACTTAAACAGTGGATCCCGGCCCAACACCATGTTGTATGGTACCGCACCATACATGGCGGGCAAGGGTGCTCCAGCGAAATTCATCGATACGAGCGACGAACTTAGACCCCAATCTACTTCCCGCTTCAACAAGCATATCATTCAGACGTATGAGCGCAATCTCTTTCCTCTCTCCAATATGGAATGCAAGGTTCCTCTTCGCACCATCAAATATGAACCTGCCAGCACTCGCGCTGATCTCCAAAATGGTCTTTTCCAGAAAAGATATGTTAATAAAAATGTCAGTAAGAAATAAGAATGGCTGATCCTATTTCCGTTTTAGCCGTAGCTGGTCTCGTTTATGCTGGACGGACTTTAAGTAAGTCCAAGACTGAAAACTATAGTCCAGAGGCAAATATCACATTAGCAAATGATAGTGGGGCTGGTCCCGCTCTTCCCCCTACATTCAAAGAGAATGATTTTGTTTCCCGAGTAGAAGTCCCATCCAAGAAGGAGATGGCAAGTTTCGCGGATATTGGTCGTCAGCAACGAAGTGGTGGACAAGAATTACTTGACATGCGTGGTCGTATGTTCGATCAGGGGCGTATGAATAACCTTTCCCCAGTAGAGAAGCAACTGGTTGGTCCCGGTCTAGGTGTTGACGCCAATGTCCCAGCTGTTGGTGGGTATCAGCAAATGTTTAGGGTTAACCCCATCAACGTTGGTGAGTACCGTCTTACAACTTTACCAGGACGTTCTGGTCCAGCTGCCGACGTTACTGGTGGTCGTTCCGCGAAGGTTGGTCAACTTACTCATAACAAACCCGAGACAACCTCCTACTTACCCTCTAGGTTACCTACCATGGCTGGTCGTGCTCAGGGTATGACTGGTGTCGTTCCCCGTAACGAGCATGAGAGAACTAAGAGAACCACCAACCGTTCCGAAACCGGTATGCGCAATGATGGCTTAGGTTACAATGGTGCTAAGCGTATGGTTTCGGCTCAGACGCTCGCCCAGGACCCCACGAGGTTCAAGGCTGATCGCAACGACGAACAATACATGTACAATAACCAACCAGCCCCAGGTATTCACAGTTTCCACGGCGCTTACGCGACTGGTGCTGCGAGCCGAGTCAGTGCTAAGACCAATGAGGAACTCGCCAAGTATGGTTTCCGCCCAGAAGATCGTAGAGGCAAGCCTAACCGGATGGGCAACGCTGGTCGTATGAATGTTCGTGAGAGCGCCCTCAAGCAGGGTGGTAAACTTACTGCGGTTCGTAGTGACACCTCACGCATTGATGGACGTATGAATGCAGCCGATGGTGGATGGACCCAACAGTACCAGAGCAAGACCTTCCATCAGTTCAACCCTTACAAGGGCAACGAAAATCCCAACTCCAAGAATCTTGGTCTCGCCGCCAAGCAGTTACAAAACAACCCTCTTTCACATGCCCTCTATCGTTAGATATTTGTATCAAACTGTTGAAAACACTCATTAAAATATTGTGCCTATATTTTAATGAAGGTCCATACCCTAAGCATAGATAGTAGTCAGCGTGATTCGAGTGTATACCCAAACTCTAATAACTACGTCATTGCGTTAGAAAATCCCATATATCACGTTGAGGAGATTCGACTTATATCTGCACGTATTCCTACACCCCAGTCACCTTCGCCAAATTCGTTAATTTTGAGACTGTCTTCAGGTTCAGATGAACTCAATCAATCTGTGTATGTGGGAAGACCACAGGATAGTGGTCAAACTGGGACTCCACATTACACTGGTCATATACTTCTCGATGGTACAACCAGTATAACATTTAACGGTTCTGATGACCCCCTCGTACACCGATTTCACTCAGGACCACAGAAGGTTATCAAAGATATTGGAATTGAATTTTTATACATGAATAACGGCGTTCTCACGACGTATGAAGTTGGAAACACTGATCACGTCTTAAAATTTGAGATTAAGTGTTCCACAGACAAGCTTGAGGGTCTAACTAAAGTTCCATTAGACAAGTTTGCGAAAAAGGAAAAGGCGAAGAAAAATGAGAAAGTAAAGAATCTGGGAAGTGAGATTCTGTACAACCAGGAAGTTTATATTTACATAGGCATTATTGCCTTCTTCGGTATTGTATTGATGTTTCTTATGAAAGGGGGATCTAAAGCCCCCCCGCCACCAATTCCACCACCCACTTAACGGGTAATGGCGTAGACTGGCTGAGCAGGCTTAGAGACGCGAGTAGACACGGTGGAGATCATCATGTAGACCGCGATAGAGAGGAGGGTAGTAAGCACCGCGGTGAGCGCGTACTGGGTACCACCATTCTTGGGCACCTTAATGACCTGGTTAATGATGAAACGGACGACATCCATCCAGGACATCGCCGCCGCGAAAGAGAAACCGGCAACAATCGCGTTGAGAGACTGGGTCTCCAGCTCCTGGGTAACAAGGGTGACAGTTTGCATAGCCGCCTTCATCGTGAGTAGTATACTATAGGTTAGGAAAATTATTTATTCTGGTAACAATTCTTCCTTTTCAATTTTTTTATACTTGGTTTTTTTAATGTTTTTTGAATTCGCAAAGAGTTGATCGTCCCCTGATATATCTCCGCTAGAGCTGCTATCTGAGTAATCATCACTATAAACATGAAGTTTTACTCCAGAATCATCAAAATTCCAACCTTCAGGCTCCCATTGGCTCATTACTATTAATAGCATTTTTTAACATCTGTTCTGTCGGGTTTTGTGGCACCCACGAATCCCAACGATCGTATGCCTCGTTAATTTGTATAAATTGTGGATCTACACCTGAGTATCTTTGAAATGTAGGACACTCATTCGCATCTACAACCTCCATCTCATCTTCTGATTCATCAGAGTCTTCACATACATCTTCGTAAAGCTCTGGGAACATAGTTCCAACTGTCTCACCAACTGCGTTCATCGCACAGTATTTCATCGCATATTCCATGTCTTCTGAGAGTAACGTATCTCTCCCACAAGCCTTGCAATATTCGGCTGCGAGTAAGGTACCCTTTTCAAAAACAGGAAGAAGAATGTTAGTCATTGTTTCAATGTACTGTTCAGCCATTCGGTCACCAGCATCACCAAAACCACTTTGCATATTCATCTTTAGTATTTAAGAGTAAAAAGAGATTGCGCAATTCCCTCACCAACACGAAGAATATTGTGATTTACTGCGTAGATCCGAATTTGTCTGGCAAAATCTGGACATGATGTTAGACTTAGGTGTAGTATTTGCTCTTTTACGTTACTCATATTTACCTGTCCAGTTGGATAGGACTCCTCAGGTTGTAAAGCAAAGCTATAAGAATAGAATCTCCTAATAAGTTGTGTCTTGGAGTGATGTATCGCCGCCTGGACAGCTTTTAACATAAGAACATTACCAGTTTCCTCTGTAATAATGTCCTGATCATCAAACTTTAGAGTGAGATAATTGAGGTTCTCGTAAAGAATACGTTTATTATCAGCTCTTAGGGCAGTATTATCGTAATCAAATGGTGTTACAAAGTTACCCTGGTAATTTGAATTGGCTATAGTTGGACTAGAACTATATGATCCCGTGTTAACGTTACTTCCATGCCGCTGAACCACAAAGTACAATTCTTTGACTGGGTTTCTAAAATCAAGTTTAAATGTTCCCTCATTGATACCGACACCCACGTCAAAAACGTTCTGTTGTAATTGGGTTATGATGTAGTCCTTTTTCATTTTCTCTATTTTGGTTCGTTCACTTTTATCCAAAAATACAGATTCTGCACAAAGTTTGAAGTCCTTGATACTGGGGAGAACTGCGAGTGTTTGATAATCACCACTCGTAGTTATAATTAGATCTTGTGCTTTTCTAAGTGTAACTTCAACTTCTACTTCTTGTTGTTTTATGGCACATAAGGGTATAGCGAGTTCTGGGTTTTTATAAAAGTAGAAAGGTAAATCAACAAAGAAGTTTTCATCTGAATCTGTACCAAATGTACCCTCTGGTCGAGATCCAAGAATAATACCCTTTGAATTAACCACTTCACCCACCTTCTTATCACTCGTTCTAAGTGAATACTTACCCACAAGTTGTTCAAGTGCTTTTTGCTTCGTTTGTGTAACGTTGTGCTCTGAATATATTTGAAGATAATCACTATGAAGCCTTTGAACTATAGTACCACCTATAATAAGATCTACGTGATCAATTATAGCGTGACCAACAGATTCTATGTAAACCAAAGAACCTGCTAATAGTTGAAGATTGGGGAGGGTAAACTTCAAACTCAAAGTCTTCAACAAGTCACCTTGGTTTTGTGGAATTTTAAACTTTATCTTCTTTCCAAAATCCGCTTCATTCTCTGGATCCAAATCATCATATTGTGTGGAAAAGTTTGAATGTTTTTTAAAAGCTTCCACAAAATGACTGTAGTCTGGATTCCTTGTAAAGTACTTGTCTTGAGACCCAGATGTCATCAGCTGAAGTTTACCAGCCATTACTAATATAACTACCTAAAATTTTAAACCGGCTAATCCACTTTCAAATCTAAGGATATTGTAGTTTATGGCGTACACCCGTGTGTTATTGTAATCTGTTGTAGTTAATGGATCAATCTCAATTGTAAACAGTTTATGAGATATACGACTCATATTCACCTGTCCGGTTGGGTAGTACATCTCTGGTTGTAAGGAGAAGGAATACATACCAAATTTGGAGGTACTAGAAGCCTGTGGGGAGTTTATATGATGTTTGAGAGACTGTTCATATGTCAGAAACAGATTGTTCCTATTGAAAACAACCTCATTGTTAAACCGAAGTTCAGCATTTGTAATAGTATTGTATTGATTTGGATAGTTATTTTGAACTGAATCCTCTGATTGTGATACAAACATGATTTCTTTTACGGGATGTGAAAACTTCAGCATCACAGATTTTTTCTTTTCACCAGGGTTCATTTTGAAGTTGGCAATCTGGAGTTGTGTAATGACATAATCAATTGGTCTAGATACCAGGAATCCCTTTTCATCATCAGTGAGATACACAAACTCTGTATCCAACGAGAACTTCTTTATAGAAGCATTAATCGTTTCAGGTGCACCAAAGTGTATAAGTTCCCTTAGGGGTCTCGTCTTGATTCTAACCTCCACAATTTGTTTTCTGAGGGCACACGTTGGTATAGATAGGCTAGGGTTTCTATAGAAATAGAATGGGATATCCATAAAGTATGAGTACTCACCCGTATACGAAAGTATATTACCATGTCCATTCAAGAAGTATAGAGTCTGTTCAATATCATCATTGGTACTATGAAGCTGCTGATACATGTAAATGTATTCCCCTGTAATCTTTTGTACAACTTGTCCACCAATAACCAGTTCAGCGTAATCTATAAGATGTGATATTATAGATTTACTCCATACGTTGGCACTGGGGTTTGGATTTGTGAGAGTAACCTTGAGGTTAAAGTTCTTGATGAGATCCCCCTTATCGTTAGGAACCCTACATGTGAGAAGACTACCGAAATCAATCTTTCCATCGAACTGGCTCTCTACATAGTCGAACGAAAACTTCGTGTGTCTCTTGAAATTCATCAGGAAATATGAAAACTGTGGTTCACCGGTTAACCACTGATCTTGGATTCCTGATGTAGCAAGTCTTAATCGACCAGCCATTCCTACTGTATATGAGTAAAATTTTGGTAAATAAAACGAAACGCTATACTAGAATGAATCTTCAGTTGAAGAAATTCAAACCCGAGACGATCACTGATGATAGGGTTTGTGTGTTCATAGGGAAGCGTAATACAGGTAAATCAACCTTAGTGAAGGATATTATGTATCATAAGAAACATTTACCAGCGGGGATAGTGCTTTCTGGAACAGAAGAGGGAAATCACTTTTATTCCGAATTCATTCCTGACCTATTCGTCTATGGTGACTACGACAGAGAGGCCATAGAGAGGGTTATGGCTAGACAGAGAAAGCTGGTGGGTGGGGGAAAAACAAATTGTGGAGCCTTTATGCTTCTGGATGACTGTATGTATGACTCAAAGTTTCTAAAAGATACGTGTATTCGACAGTGTTTTATGAACGGTAGACATTGGAAGATATTCTTCATGTTGACGATGCAATATGTTATGGATCTCCCACCAGCACTTCGAGCTAACGTGGATTACGTGTTTATTTTGAGAGAGAACATCATACAAAATAGAGAGAAACTTTACAAATCTTTTTTTGGTATTTTTCCTTCGTTTGATATGTTCTGTAAGGTGATGGATGCGTGTACAGAAAATTACGAATGCCTCGTGTTAGACAATACTGTGAAGTCTAACAAGATTCAAGATTGTGTATTTTGGTACAAAGCAACTCTTCGGAAAAACTTCAGAGTTGGTAGCCCCCAACTTTGGAATATGCATAAGAAGATGTACAACCCAAAACATATAAATCAAATGGAGCAGGACGCTAAAAAGACGACAAAGAAAACCAAACTCACGATTACGAAAAAGAAATAGGCGCGTCACTTAACACTTCAAGAAAACATGTGATTATAATAACATGTCTTCCGAACACGTGTACACTATGAACCTCTTTGATGATGGTGAAGGTATGGTACCATTACAGACCCAAGATAAACCCTCTACAGCGTTTAAACAAGAGGAAAAAAATATGGGTACAAATAAAGACACGATGGACTCTACACCCATTAATGACATTATGATGGAACCACCCGCGATGACAGAGGATCCCAGGGTACAGGGTGTCATGCCTCAAATGGTCGCTGCTCAACCCCAAGCTGCTTACCCCTCCCCCGCCCAAAAAACTAAGGAGGAGGCTCCCGAGAGTAAAAACCCTCTCAATCTCACCGACGATCAACTTACTTCCCTAGTTGTAGCTGTTTGTACTGCTATTGCCGTTAGCAAGCCCATTCAGGATCGTCTTGCGACCTCTATCCCCAAGTTCCTTAACGAACAAGGGGGTAGAAGTATGGTTGGTTTAGCGACTACTGGAGGAGTAGCCGCTATCATCTTCTTCTTTGCGAAGAGCTACATTATCAGGACTTAAGCCTGCATCATGTTGTTATAGATAGAATTATCTATGCCACTGAAGTAGGTAATCAAAGCACCACCAATGAAAGCGGTAGCTAAAACACCATTCAACTCCAAATGCTTCCTTCTATCACTCTTATGAAAATTCTTGACCGTATCCTTGGAACGCTTCCACCATTCGTTAATAGCGAAGGTGATGATGAGCGCGAAAAGGGTCGCCATAGCAAAGAAAGAGCGATCGACTGCGAGACGGGGAATGTCACCAACAATGGCGCGAGCGGCGTTGGGAATAACAACGGTTAAGAAAATTAGGTTTGCGTAGTAGTTATCAGTGTGCTTAGGGACTTGTGTAACCGCATAGAACACAACCCACGAAAAAATCGCTGCTAACATATCATTAACAGGAGTTTGCATTTATCTTATTACGAGATTTTATTTATCCTGAATGTATTGACCGCAGAATTTGGTCTTGTCTGGCAATCTAGTGTAAATTCCTATAGATTCACATACCCCTCTCAACTCCATGAAGTTGTTCCAAAAGTTTTCAGAATGTGTCCACTCGGGTACCGTACTGTGCGCAAGCTCATGAATTAACACATGCATAATCTCATTTACTTCACCGTCTATACATATGGTTATGTCCGCCCCTTTGTTCACATTGTAACCCACCGTTCCTGACATCTTCCTCAATGCTGTCAAGGGAATTGGGCGTATCAAAACACGAAACTTTTCATTGTTCGTTTTCTCAATGTGTTCTCTGAGAATTTTGTACCTCTTTTTAACTTCTGCGAAATTCTCTGGTTCACGTATCATGAAAAGTATGATCAGGTTGATCACGATCAATACTAAAAAAGGTATCATCTAGTATAAGCAAAGATAAATTTACTGTACAACTCTGAGATTGGGTTACCCCGAAGACCCTCCCAAAGTTGTAATTTGAAACCAAGCTCCTCTAGGTGTGTCACCAATAGGTCTTTGTACCCAACTGGTTCTGACTTGGGCCCTTCTGCGTAATACGGGGTATCTGTGAGATGTACAAATAACTTCTCACCAAAGCCACCATTCCCATGATCCTTGAGTTTGAAGAAGTTTCCCATATCATCTTGAAGTGGTGTTTTGAATATAATCTTTTCAGAATCTGGGATGATACCAATCAGAAGTCCACCTGGTTTTACGCGTTTTCGGATTTCGTGGATGGAACTGAAGAAGAGATCCTTAGTCTTGAAGATGTAATGTAATGAGAAGTTGAAACAGACAACGTCAAATTTTCTCTTTGGGCAGTTGTGTATGTCACCCTCGTAAAAATTCACCCGCATGTGCATGTTTTTTGCTCTAGATTTGGCTTCGACGAGAGCCGTAGGTTCCGGGTCACACATATTGATATTGGCACCACACTTGTGCCACTTCTGTAAATCACCCCCAAAACCACAACCAACATCAAGAATGTGTTGACCACTCCTTGTGACACTCTGAATGAGCTCTCTCTTGGCGTCGTTGTGATTTTTACGAATCTCTTCCATAATTCATGATAGTTTCATATCTTTAATTCTCTACTTAGGGCTTAAAGTTTACAAACGTTCAACAGGTATAATGTCTCTTGAACAAGATTATACAACCGTTCCTGGTCAGGTTTTCGCTTGCCTTTCTATTGTTGGCCCCGAATGCCCACAGAAGAATGATAAGTTTGGTATCAAGATCCGAGGAACCTTCGCGAATCGTGACGAAGCTGCGAATCACGCCAAGCGTCTTCAGAAGGAGGATCCCACGTTTGATATCTATGTAGTTGACATGTACAAATGGCTCCTCATCCCACCCGACTCCTCTAAGATTGAGGATGTTCACTACACTAATGATAAGCTTGAGGAAATCATGACTGGTTATAAGGAGAATCAGGCTCAGGCTGCTCGTATGTTCAATGAACGTAAACAGGGTATGTCCGACAAGACTGGCTTCGCCCCTGGTGATGACAACTCCACATTCTATACCAAACCAGATGAGGCTCCCATCTCTCACCCAGCTGAGATTCTAGAGCGTCTCAAGAAGGAGAAGCCTGATGCTAATATGGAGGATCTCGTCAAGGAGGCTGATGAGATTGTTAGCCAAGAGATGAAGGATCGTCAGAAGCAGCGTGAGGAAGCTGCTGCTTCCACTGAGGCTACGATCGAGGAATCCAACGAGGAAGGTGAACCCGAGGTTTCTTCCAAGTAAATAATTTTCATAACTAATACTAAATGATTGGTACAATCGTAACAATCATTCTCGTCAGTGCTTTTTTCATTCTGTTTTTTGAAGGGATTACTCCAGAAAACAAAAAGGAAAAGAAAAAGGTTAAAATACCTGAAGCCAGTACTACTGCTGGATTTATTAAGGATACATATAAAGACCCTTTTATTAATCATTTCATACCCCCAAAAGTTGGTAATATAGGAAAGTTTGTTCCATTCTCAAGTGTACCTGAGGATAACTGGTTGCATGGTTTTCCCCATAAAAAAGCCAAGTAAAAATACTGCAAACGCTATGATCCAGGTTGATTTATCAACATTCTTGAATAAATCAAATGATTCTTGACCTTGATAAGGTTGTTGGGGTGGCGGTGGATAATCAGACGGATGAAAATAATACTCCTCGGAGTGTTTCTCGTTACTTTCATCTTTCTCCTCTGGAACTTCTTGAAGAACAGGATTATATTCAATGGGGTTACCAATATCAGTTTCCATTTTCTAATATATAAACGGTTTTTTTTAAGCACTTTCTTCCTCACTTTCACTTTCATCATCTACCACAAAGTCTTTGAGATTACCATTTTCGTCTGCGTCTTCCTCATATTCTTCCTCACTGTCTTCGTCGTATAATTCATCATCTGTATCTAATTCGGAATCTATATCAGTATCATGTTCATCCGTACCATAATCATCTTCTAAAACACTTTCCGTAGCCTGGAATAGAGCAGGTTTCTTTATATGTCTTCCTGAACGGGTACGAGTAACTATAACCATTTAATAGTACTCCGTATTATTGTTTAAGTAGTTTTACGAGATTGTTATCGACAATTTGATGTGTTCTAGCCTTATTTTTACTCCCTTTACAAACCGGACATTGTTGTGTTATTTTGTTACCTTTGATGACATAAGACATCACATGATCCGTGTGCTCTCCATTGATAGATTCGCAATACATTGAGGTTGTGAGGGCTACGTAATTGGTTTTCGTTCTCTTGACACTTACAATCGTAGTGTCCAACTGGTTACTCATATATTTCCGAACAAATCTCTGTAATAAGGGTTTTATCTCTATTTGTTTAGGTTGGGGTTTTTCAATAAATTTCTTGATTTCTGGACAGTTTTGGATTTCTTCCCTTTTGGGATACAACTTATTGATTATTGGACTCGGTAGCTCATGGCGACGACCACAGAAGTCTTTACAGAAACCATCCTTCCTTCCCCTGAGAGTTTCACAACGACAGAAACACTTCTGTATAATGAGTTTACCACTGATGATGAACCATACATGGTTTGAATTGTGCTCTCTTCTCAGATTTTCACAATAATTTGAATTCGTTGCAGCTAGGAATGTATTTTTGTGTTTGAAAAGCTTAGTAATGTAAGCAGTGGATTGCCCCTCGAGATTCTTCTGAACGAAAGACTGTATCATGTATTTGAGTTCTTCATCCTGAAGTTCATCCTTAATTTCGTCTTCTGTAAATGCACCCTCCCTCATAGGCATAGAAGGTGGTTTAACAAATGTAGTCTGTGGAGCATCGGTGCGAACCGCGGACATTTTTAAGAGTTTGACATCTGGTGTCGGTTGTACACGAATAATTGTACTCAGAGGCTCTGGGGTGTACATGAAAACTGGGAGATATGCTAATTGGTTCACTTTACCGTTTTCACAACTAGAACATCCTCGTCCACCACATGCGTCGTGTTTAGCTTTCTTATACGACCATGGCATTCTAAAACCACTTCCTTTAGTCCTTCTCTGAAGATCACCATACACAGATGAATCTATGATATCATTCCAGTCGTATGAACTCTTAGCAGTCGAGAGGGCCACAAGGACATGGTCTCTCAAAGCAATCGCAGAACTTTGATCTACAACAAAGTCTGGCCAGTTCAAGTGTACCCCAGTCTTCATTAAGTCACCCACCTTCTTTGGAGGCGACACAGATATGAGACAATTCTTACCACCGTGACGTTTCACCTTGTCACATATAATTTTACATATAGACTTGATCTCCTCAACTGAGAGTGAATCTTGGTCTTTGTAATCAATATCAATGAAGAAGTTATAAGTTGGAGTCTTTTGTTCCACAACGAATAACTTTTCACTAGTACCGATAGCTTCTATGTATCTCTCATAGAATTCGTTCAATCTATCAAATGGCACAGAGAGTTTTCCTCCGTCCATGAGCACATGTGATAGATTGGATGCATTATCAAATTTTTGAGACGCACACCAACTCTTAAACATATCCATTTATTGGTCTTCATCTCTAAACCACTTCATAAATGAAACATCTTGGTATACTTTTTTTTCTGCTAAATCTTTCTTTATAACTAGAAGTTCATATACAGTTTTATCTTTGTTATCTTCTTTCCACTGAACAATTTCATCTTCACACATTCCCCTATTCTTATCGAGCAACTCTCCGATCTGGTGTAAGATGAAAGCCTTGGACTTCATTATTTTATAGAGAAGGTTTTTCTATTGTGAGAACTTATGCATGAGTAAAACTCTGGATTTTTAATCACATTGTCCACTATCAATTTCCAACGTTTACGTGAATTATATTCTTCTAGAGTATCAAAACTCATAAAGTCATTCTCGTCATACGTTTTCTTATACGGTTGGTGGAGTGCCTTCTTTACTGACGTTTTTTGCTTTTCTTCATAGAATCTTCGTACGAATTCATTTTGCTGAGACCTGGTGTAATTGACGAAGAATATAAAGACATTATATTCCAAATCAACCGTGGGACTCTCTTTATGTATAAACTTAAACTCGGTGTACTGTCCATTTTTTAGTGATATAACCCCCCTAGTCTCTTCTTCCAGTTCTCTAAGAGCACAACGAATCGGGTTGTAAATTTCTCGTCTTCTACATCCTCCTGTGACAAATATCCATTCCTTGAATCTCCAATCTCTCACAGTGAGGAATCTCGGCTTGCCGTCGACAAAGCTAACCGGTATTGCAATCGCCTTGTACTTTTTCATTGCTCATTCGCAAGTTATAATATGCGGATATGTTTATTCAATCAATTTTTCCTCTTCTGGGGTCATTTCCGATAAATTGTCATCCCCGTCCCCGTCTCCATCGATAGAATTGAGCTTTTCCATGACATCCTCTGAGAAATCTCGAAGCTCATAGAGTTCCTCACGAGTCTTATGAAGCTCGCGAAGTAGGAAAATGACACCTACAACACATACTGCTGTGGCGATCATCATAACATTTTCGTGATTAAGGGGAATCATATACTTGTCTATCCCTTTTTCTTTTTAAGTAATTACACCCATCTTAGTCCTACCTTGGGGTGAACATTCATATGGTGTCTGTGCAAACTGGACGGCTTCGTAATGCGTATTTTCACAAGATTTACTGGTCGACGGTGTCTTGGGTTGACCGATAAACGTTTCGAGTGTCCTGGATTTAGGATCGTACGTCAATACAAAAACGATGGCGAGTAGGAAAATAAGGTCCCACATTTACTATTTAGTTAGAATATAAAAGGCCTCCCATGCCATTCTCGATGCGGAGAACATTGTAATTTACGGCATAAATACTTTCCGTGTTAACTAGAGCGTCGTTAACAATACGAGCCGAGTCAAGTCGGGAAAAGTTGAGGGTACCAGTGGGTTGGAGCTTACCAGTCTCGAGGCAGAAAGGGTAGGTGAAGAGCTTGGTTCCCGGGGTAGAGTTACCATGGGAGGTGTGGTAATAGAGAGGAACCGAGGTGTAGTTAGGGTTCGCGAACTTGAAGTCGGAAACATCGGTACCGTTAATTTGTAGCTTGAGCTTGTTTGTATCGAGGCACATATTCACGGCGGTGACATTGGAGGCTGCCAAGTACTTGACTGGGTGGTTGAAATTGAGCTCTTGGATCTTGGAGCCCGAAGAGATCGCCTTCTGAGTTTGGGTGATCAGCATATTTTGGGGCTGGGAAGCGAAGACTTCGCGCTCCTGGGTATCGAGGTAGGCGTAGTTCGCGTAGATGTCCCACTTCTTGCTGGAATCAGCGGCGTTGGGACCCCAAGTGATGCGAAGCTCGACATCGTGGTACTGGAGGGCAATGAGTGGGAGGGCAGTCTGCCAGTTCTCACAGAAAGCAAACCTGAGAGGGTAGAAACGCTCGTTGGTAGAGCCACCATAGAGATCACCGGCAACCGACTTGGAGGAGGAGGTTGCGGAGAGGGTGGGAGCGATGAGGGTAGAGTAGGTAGAATCCTGTTCATCCACAAGTTGACCACCAATTAGTAATTCAACCTTGGAAATTACAGTCCTCCAGTCAGCAACGGCAACCGTCGCGGTACCTGTGTTGGGAACGAGGTAGACATAGTTGAGCATGTCACCCTTGCGCTCGAAGCGGACGGTGGACATACCATCATTCGAGACGTTGCCTTGGATGACTTGACGCTCGACAGTTTGGGAAAAATTAGTGTGACGTTTGTAGGTGGACCTGAAGAAAGACACCTCGGGCTGACCGACGAGGTGCACATCCTGGGCTCCGACGGCTACGAGTTGGGCAATACCACCAGACATTTTATAATATAGTGAGAGTTTATTTTTAAGCTGGGAAGTTCATAGAACTTCACTGGTTAGATACCATACTTCGACGAACCTGAAAGATTCGTGGGAGAATGGGGAGGGACAATCGACTGCGTCGATTGGAACTTAGACCACATTCGCGGGCCAAATCGGAGGCGTGGGCCAAGTTACAACTAAATTACCATCTTCATCCAAAGATGGTGTGGTCGTAGCTGTAATATTTCTAAGTATTGTACGATAGTTTAGCCATGCTTGTTTTATCTCTTCTGAGGGATAAGGAAAATCGGGAACGGTCAGAAAATCTGTTCGTTTCAAACGAGTATTACGTTCTTCTCGGAGTCGCTCGAGAGGGAAAGAATCTACCAATTCCTGGAATCTTCTATCAAAACGATCTTTTGAGGGCATACCAACTGGTGATTCATCTTTAAGTGTAACAGATTCCCATGTATGTTCCCACGTTGCAACTTCTATGCCTGGACTTAATTCCTTTAAAGCCTGAAGAACATATAGATCTTTTCTAAAGTCTAACTCCATTATTAATATGGTGACAGAAAAAATCCCTGGAATCTACCATAGTAACCGTGTATACCATTACCACCTTCGACGTGAATTTGTATATAATCACCGGCATTCAAAGCAATTATAGCAGCTCCAGAAATCTGGCGGTGTTGCTGTGCAGCATCACCATTTGAATTATAATTATCATAGATTCTATTTCCGTTTACGTGATTCGAATTTCCAATGAAATTTGAATCCGATCCATTTCTTCTAAAAGTGACCCACGTCTGATTATTACCTGAGATGAAGTTACCCATACCATAGAAACTAAAGTAATAGTGTCCTGTAATAGGTGCGTAAAATTCACGGGAAGCCCCCGAGACGGAAATTGAAGTAGGTTCGAAAGCTCCACCATGTCGTACATGAAATACATTAAATAGAATGTTTGTATTCGTGGACTGGGCCGCACTCCAAGATACATCAAAATATACGGGACAAGTGGTCATGTTCACACCCCTAATCGCACCCCTCACATCCAACTGCGCTTCAGGGACTTTCCCGATACCGACGGCCGTGTCGCTGATGACCATGGACCGCCCGGTTCGGCCCAACCGGTACAGTTTCTTGACCTCCGAGGGTTCGAGGGCGACTGAGTAGAGTTTGGGGTTGGAAAGTTGGTAATTTAGATAAACTGTGTTAAACTGGTTACCGAATCTCACTCCAGTGGTATTCAAATTTAGAGAAATTTGGGGGTTATTCGCTACCAAAGTTTGTTTAACTCCATCTATATACATTTCTCTACCGGTTATAACGCCACCAGTAGCGGTAGTTTCATTATTTTTGAATACCGCGACACAATGATACCACCTATTCACATCCGGGTACCAATCTGAACCGTTTACTTGAACCTTGGCACTACACCCATAGATGAAATATTGGAACTGACCAGAACCGTTAACCTGAACAGCTATCATTCTTGTGCTCGCGTTCGTCCTTCCCAATAGAAATAAAATACCCGGATCAGTGCTGCTTTTTATTTTAAACCAAAAACTTTTGGAGTGCACCCAAGCACCCGTACCTACACCGGTCACACTACCAATATCAATAAAATCATTCGTCCCATCAAAATTAAACGCCTTATCCGCTGCGGAATAGGAGGCACCGTTGATAAAACCAAATGTCGGATTATTCCCCTGTCCCGAGATATCTGTAGGTGAGGAATTGACGGTGGTATCTAAATCCAACACCAACTTCTCCGGCCTAGGGGTTTCTGTATCCACGTCGTACCGAGAAATGCGGGGAACATCGAGGGACCTTCCTAGAGTCAGCGAACCCTTATCGAGGGTCGTGGGGCCGGGGGTGCCGAAATATTTCATATCGGCTATAGCAAAATATTGTCCGTGTTTAACTTTAGTACAAGATATAGCAAAATATCTGTAAGTATTGTTACCCGGTGAAAGTGTAAAATCTTTCCAGGTTGTACCAAATACGACATCAGCTTGTGTACTTAAAACATCCCAAGTGTTATCATCTTTACTTCCTAATATCAGGAAATCTTTAGGATTTTGGTCATAATCGGCGACGGGTGGTGCGCCGTTGTACGTACGGGGATAAATAGAAACCTTCGATGGTTTTATTGAATACGGCAATTTCAGTTTAAGCCATGCACCAGTGTATCCTCCTAATGAGGCACCCGCGTTGTATATACCAGGGGTAGCATTAGTAAATTCTGCTGTTGTGTGCCACACATCCTGTTGAGCCGCAGTATCTATAAATTTTTTGTCAAATGCATTCCATGGGTTATAAACGGAATATGTAGTACTCGCACTCACACAAAAAACCCCATGCCCCTCCACCAACGTTTCGTAGCCCGTCAAGGCCCTAGGAGGATACTCTTGGAGCCTTTCATCTCCCGCGAGTTCCAATTGGCCCGAGGGTTCGGTGACCCCCACGCCCAAGTGTCCCTTGTACAGGGTCACTTGGGACTTGGACCCCAAAAAGTAATCCTTTTGGTAATCGTAGAGTTCCCTAACTTGGTCGGCGTTCAGGGCCTTCGAGAAGAGACGGAAGTTCGCGATGGAGCCGTCTAGCTGGGCGTTTCCAGTCGCAAATCCACCTAATCGAAGGGTTAAAGAAGTTGCCAGTGACAAACCACCACCACCTACCCCACCAACCGACACATTTTCACCAAAACCATAAGGTTTTCCATCAACGTATGCAATCATATTTGATTGTTTCCATCCACCACCGGGGTACACGAGAGATATGTGATTCCACTGACCACTTATGAAAGTATAGTCGATAGGAAAATCTAGAGTAAACGATGCAAAAATAATCTGTCCGTTATTGTTGCCTTTATATATGGCGAGAGTTTGTAAAGATGTCGTGTTGTCCCCAAGTCTCAAAATATATTGATTATTGAGGAAATCATCACTTTTTAACCAGAAACTAAAAGTGAGTGGTTTATCACCACCAGGTATAGACATACTTGTTTTCTCTATAAGTGAAGATGTTCCATTGAATACAAAAGCCCCATCAGATACTGTAATATTAGCTGGTGTACCAGTATTCGTATTAGGAGAACTATCTACCACTGACGTCACAACCCCATCCACCAAATCCTTCGCATCATAGTAGACCTCCAACTGGGTCCCCGTGGTCGCCGGCACGTTGTACACGGTCTTTAGGGTGGTGTCTAGGGAACTGTCACCTTCTTCGTGGCCGTAGTATTCAAGTTCTCGGAACTCGAGTAAAGAACCACCATTTTGTACAGCTGACGTGTGTATTTTAGTTACGACAAGTCTTATATAACGATAAGCCGATTTTGTTGCGTAATCCGATATATGAACCACATGCGTCTGTCCAGCTGCAGTCGTTGATAATCCAGAAAAGGTTCCAATTACATCCCAAGTTGAATTATTATTAGAACCCAAGAACGTTCCTTCTACAGGGGTTCGTCCATAATATGTGTGTGACGTAATTTTTGCGTAACTCAAACGAATTTTAGTAGCTAAATCTAATGTAATAGCGACACCTTGATGTGTAGTCCCATCAGTCGCCGTGGTTGTTTGTGCGGAACCCGTTGAATCTCCACTAGAATACTGTGAACCACCAGATTGATAGGCTGTTGATAGGGAGTGATCAAACAAACGATAAGCGTAACCATCAGCATTTCCACTGAAAGCCGTTTGGTCTGCCACATACCCACTCGTACTTGAATTATCATTCGCCGTCAAAGCCACCTCCGGGTACTTCCGCAGGGGTCGATCGTGGGGTCCCGTGTATTCGGTCACCACGTTGGAGTCTACACTCACGGAGCTCACATTGGAGACCCTATTGAAGTGCATGTTCCCTCGGATATCGAGGGTTTCTTGGGGGGAGTTCACACCCACGCCTAGGTTACCACCTATGAACGCGATGTTACTCGTTTTGTCTGAGATGAATCGTCCGTTAACGATTCTAAGGTTTTTGAAGGCTGAGTTGTTACTATGATCACTTTCTATGAAAAGATTCACGAAAGCTGAACCAGTTGCGCTCACAACACGTGAAGCGACACCGAGACCTTGGTTGAAACCATCCGTTTCCTTGTGGTACAGGTAGCGAGTTCCATCTATGGAGACGGAGATCACACCCCTTTCAAAGAATATATTGACCTTTCTGAAAGCACCAACAATAGTAGGGATCGTGGCCGCTCCACCGCCGAGGGGATTTCCATTGTCATACCTTAGAGTCATGGTGGTATCCTTGAACGTTAGGTTGTATCCCTGTGCGTTTGAAGCTGAATTTTCATTGTAAAAGTTAAAATCTATATATTTTCCGGAATGACCCTTAACTTCAAATTCACCGACCCAAGTTGTAGGGAGTTTGAGACCCCATTTATGATTTACGGCGTACGTTGTATTTTCAGTTATGAGAAGGTCATTCTTAATAATGTTCTGTAGACCCTGGTTCAGACCTGAGGTTTCAGCGACTTCAAGTTTTCCCACCCGAAGTGTGGCATTCCCAATGTCCAGAATGCCTGCTGGTGGATTGAACGACATTTAATATAAGGGGAGGTTTTTTTAAACACTGAAAAAGCCAGAGGCTTTGTTTGATACTTGTTACAAACTAGGACAAAAGTAGTTTGTAAGAAGTTTGGGGGGAGGGATCAAGTGCGAAGCACTTGGAACGAGTGGAGTGGAACGAGTGACTCCGTCACTCGGGACTTGGGACAAGCGTATAGAACCCCTGTAAATTAGAAGTAATAGCCTCTGGAATAGTCACGGGAACGTATTCTGCCCGATCTTCTAGGGACTTTGCAGCATATTCTTGGACCGAAATTTCAAAGTATCCACTTGGAACGTATTTCCGGAACACTGTGAAGGAAGGTCGGGTTGTGACCAAATTTGAGTAAGCGTTCGCGTCTATGTTGGAGTAGGTCACAACATTTGAAACCACGAGATTTGAGTAGTGTGTGATCACCTTGACATAATGGTGGGGACTATCCGTGGTCGTGACATTAGAGTATTCTATGACCGGGGTAAATCCACCCTGTTGATCGGGGGTCAATTCATTATAGGCATTCGAGGAAATGTTGGAGAATACATTGATCCCATCATAGACCATGAGATTCGAGTAGTACCCCACACTGTTCGATGAGTAGTAGCTACACTCCAAGTAGTTGGCCTGGTCGTCCACTGAGAGATTGGAATACTCAGCCACGGTGACGTTAGAAATGACGTTGGACTGAACGATACTCACAAGGTTCGAGTAGTACGACATTTATTATAAGGGGAGGAAAGAATTCATGGTAGAACGATGAAATCGTTACTACTATGAGACTGGGGGACAAGTCCTATGGACTTGGAACGAGGGTCTACGAAATTGAAGGAGCACGACTTCTACGAAGTCGGGAAGGGTACAAGTCCTACGGACTTGGCTGGACGGGCCAAACCGGGTTCGCTGGATCTTCGGTCGCCGTAGGGAGGTCCCTGAGAGCTTGGCGGTAATCAAACCAGGTCTGTTGTACCACCAGATTTGAGTGAGGATAATCTAGGGTAGCATACCTATCAGTTTGTTCGAGAAGGGTGTTCCGCTCGGCGCGGAGTTCCACGAGGGGTTGGGCATCGATGAGTTCTTGTAACTTGGCCTCAAACTCCTCCTTTGGGGGTTTTTCATAACCTTCTGGAACTTCAATGGATTCCCATGAAGTGTTGTATCTATACCATTCTGGTTGTGGGTTCCATGAACGTATAATTTCAGAAACGAATCTGGTATGTAGCATTTCTTGATCCATACTTATATTAGTTGGATAAATAAAATCCCGTTAATTGATTATAAGAGACATGCATGTCCGTCGTATTCGGCTCGTTAAGGATATCCATATAATCTCCAACAGCTAAATACATGATTGTTTGGCCCGCAATTCTCATATAAGTACGGCTATCGACCCCGGTTGGCTGGATGTAACCGTATACCCTCGCGTCCTCATTATTAGATGGATGATCCACACCATTTTTCCTGAAGCGGAACGCGTGGACACCCTCATTAAATGTGGACATACAACTGAACGAAATATGATAGTAACCAGGAATTGGTGCGAAAAATTTCGTGGTATCACCCCAACCCCCACCTTTTGACACGGCCACGCGATTAAAATCAAAGGTAGCGTTCGATGCCGTATTCTGCCCCACTGTTCTTTGGAAAAATACCGGGCATCCACCATGTATATCCCCCCTAACGTCTAGGTCTGCCCGAGGCTCTGAGGTCCCTATACCCAAACGCCCAGCCTTGAGGGTCATGCCCAAGTCCCCGTGCCCGAAATACTCCTTCTGGTAGGCGTAGAGTTGGTAGGCTTCGTCGGAGCTCAGGGACCGGTTGAAGAGGCGGAAATTGGCGATGGAACCGACAAAGCCGCTGGTAGCTGCAGAAAGACTACCACCAACATATACCACACTATTCGCCTGAATATCTAAAGAACTGGCACTTGTTGGAGCCGCCGTCGTTTCGCGCACACCATTAATATAAAACTTTGTACCACTTGCATGATTTCCACCCGAAAATGTAATCACAAGGTGATACCATTCATTTGCTACTATCGGCCGACGTAATTGATATGCATTAGACCAGAAATCATATCTCAGCAGACCCTGATCAATTACAGCGTGAGGAGTCTGATTGGTACCTCCAGTAGTGTCATTTTTTATCGTGAAAAGTGTGTGAGCCCCTGCTACCGCATCTATTTTAAACCATATACCTACAGAATGGGATGCATCATCTATAAATGTTGAGGGTAACGTACTGCTAGTTATCTTACTTGTAGTGACTGTTCCACTCCCAGATGCGTCAAAGACAAACGCCTTATATGTAGAATCAAACGTGACACCAGTTCCAGCTGTTCCATTATGGTCACCACCCGCCTTATCTACGACCCCACCGGTTCCAGTGAAATTGGTGGTTTGTGCATAATCTTGTCCATCATAGTAGACCTCCAACCAATCCGTATTGGGAACGTTAGGTATGGACTTGACTGTCACATCGGTTCCGTGCGCCTCGGGGTCGTATTCGGGGACGCCGTAGTATTCGAGATTATAAATACCAGAGTATGGATGGTTAGTAGCACGATGAGATTTTATGATTATCGCATAATATAAATATGGTGTTGTCGCACTTATATCGAATTGATCCATTCTAGTAAATAGCTGAGGATTCGGTGTCGTAAAACTACCGAGTTTGTTCCAGTTTGTATCATCGTTACTTCCGAGTACATCAAAATCATCGGGGGCAACAGCATCATTACCATTCATTCTAATGTATTCTAACGTGATCTTATGTGGAAGTTGTAATTTTAACCAAGAACCATTCGCTGTCGCACTTCCACCACTATTCGTTCCCAAATTTTGGGGGAGAGTGAATCCTTCCGTTGTTCCAGATGTTGACGCAGCCCCTGCTGTGCTAGGATATGAGTCACTTCCCGTTAACCATGCATGATTGTTATTTGGAAAAAATCCCCCAAATGGTTTCCAGTTTTGCCACGCCGCCGAACCCCCTCCACTAATTTCTTCACTCGATGTAACTATATATCCACCAGATGTTTCGGATGTTAACAACACCCTCGGATACTTAATAAGCTTCTTGGAGCGGTTAAATTCCGTGACGACATTGGAGTTGGCACGAATTTCTGTGTAGTCCCCTTTCATGTTGATAATTCCCGTACTTTCGAGTTGGGGGGCTGTGACCTTCTTGGTGAGGGTCAAGGTCCCATCGTGGAGGGTACTCGACCCCTGGTTCCGGATCCCAAAGAGTTTGATATCCTTGAGTCGGGTGAAAGCATCCGCGACGATCGCGTGGTACTTGTAATAGTTGGGGTTATCCAAGTTCTTGAACTCTAGGCGGTCATCATAGCCAAACGCGAGACCAACAACATTCGAGGTTGCCTCTTCGCGGGTGGGGGCCGTGGTAATCTTCGTCCAGTTCACATCATCATTACTTCCCCAAATACTCTTGATGTTCGAGGGCATGTTCCAAACACGTGCACGACCCCCATTTGCACCCGGTTGGGGGTCAAAACCCTGTTCACCGGCAATAATTACCGACCCATCACGTGATATAGCTAACGATCTACTATCATTTCCACCGCGACCTATACGAGCATCAGCATCAGCGGAATCCCCCAAAGCACCATAACTTGCTACTGGTTGTCTAGTAATCCATGAACTACCTGTGTACTCAAATGTAAATAACTGTCCTTGGTTGGTTGACCCTTCGTCTGGTTTAGATACAATTAACCTTTTACCGTCGCCAGATAAGGCAATGAATGAACCAAAATCTTCATCCGTGGCTTCGGTGGGGTCATTGATAGTACCCTTTATAACCCATGCCGAACCTTCATAATTATATACCTTGACTACTCCACCATCTTCAGCTCTAGCTCCATCAGCTACATCAGCATTATTCTGACCTATCGCTACCACGTTACCATCATTTGATATGGCAACCGCGTGACGACCATCATTGGCAGTGTATGTGAATGTAGCACCTTTTTGTGTCCAATCTGAACCGTACTCGTATACTTTAACATAGGGATTTGTACCAGATGCACCTCCCTCATCAGTCGCAAAAATTATATGATTACCGTCTTCGCTCATATCTAAACTAAATCCAATTCGCTCATTAGCAGCGGTACCGGTTAGAGTAGACCCCTTTTGAGACCATGCACCATTAGCATATGTATACACACGAACTCTACCCGCATTAGAGAATCCAGTATCATCCTCGTGTTCTGCCATCAGTATAGTGTACCCATCATACGAAAGTTTCACACCACCATATCCTAAATAATCATTAGCGGTAGCACCTACGAAGGCGTCTAATACATTAGAAGCTCCCACACTTAGAGTTTGAGGACCAGAATCAGGTAAAATAGTCCACGTGATATCCTGCAGATAATATACACGAACGGAACCCGAATCAACGATACCGTCACTATGCTCATAAGGTGCAGCTACAGCTATGATATTACCATCACCAGAAATAGCTACAGAATGACCGAAACTAGGGGCCGATGTAGCGGTACCCGTGAGTACATTACCAACCATGGTCCATCCAGATCCATTCCAATCATACACTATCACTTTACCTTGGCTACTATTAAAAACGTATCCACCTACGATTACACGGGTACCGTCATGACTACATGCGACCGCACGTCCAAATTGCCCTCCCGAGTCTGGACCAAGAATGTCACCCCCAACCTGCGCCCAGTCAGGTTTCGATTCAATCTCAGCCTTCTTGAGACTCATGGATTCAGGGGTTTGAATCTTGAGCCATGCCCCGAAATCAACTTCTTCGGAGACTCGGGTATGTCTAGTGGGTGCAGAGTCCCACGAAGTTGAAGTGAGACCGTCGAATGCCTGGTACCCCGACCCATCCGCGGCACTTAACTTGATTTGACCGTCCCCCTCGACATACGAATCATTCGCAGAGACTGCCCTTGTGGGGAACTTTGCCAAAGCATGGGGTTCATCCAAGACCGTCAAAGCGCCTTCAGGTTCAGTCGTGCCCACACCTATGCGACCTTTGTAGAGGGTCATCGAGGATTTCTTGTGCCCGAACTCGTCCTTTTGCGCATCGTAAATCTCTTGGATCCGCTCGTCACCCAAGTACTGGTCATAGACCCTAAAGTTCGCCACCTTACCCGCGAAGGGACCACCCACTATGGCGGGGGTGCCGGTATCTTCTTCTGTGCCGTAGAGGTTCAATTCACGACATTCCAATCTTTTATTAGCATCAGTTGTAGTGATAGTTTCCCCAACAACTCTGAAATATTTATACGCAGTAGAAGAACTTCCACTAAAAAGTTCCGTCTCGGTAGTACCTGAAAATGTCTTACCTGTGAACGCTTGTATAGTGTACCACACCGAACCATCATTAGATCCAAGCACACTACCCGAAGCAGGACCTCGATTTACCGTATTTGGAATCCATCCTGTTCTAGTTAATAATAGTTTAGTGGGTAATTCAATTTGTAAATATTCTCCATTTAATGTTACGGGTGTGCCATCGGATGTCACAGTTGAAACGGAATTATTATGATCACCACTTGAGTATGTACCAGCGGATAACCATGTGGTTGAAGTATTATTATCAAACGCCTGGTATGGGTCATATGTAGCCGCAAAAGTACTAGCACTCACCACATACCCCCTCTGCCCCGGACCAGTCATCGCAATGTGTGGATACTTGAGGACCCGCGTCGGCTCGGGGAATCGGGTCAGGTCGCCTTCCTTGTGGCCGTAAATATGAAAATCTTCAATGAACGCGTACGTGCCCGAATTTGTATCTAAAGTCTGTATTAATAGTAAAATATATTTATACGCTTTACTCGATTCACTCACTATGGTAGCTTTATAGTCACTCCCTGGATAAGTTAACCCACTATATTGTTTTAACACGTCCCAATTTTGGTCATCATTACTACCAATTAGAAACCCTGATGTAGGTTTGAAGCCGGCATTGCCGTTTTCAATTATTTCTGCATAGCTTACATGTAATTTGTGTGGTAATTCTATTTTTAACCAATGACCGGATTGTGATGAACCATTTAACGTAAACGAAGATCCACCAGAAGAGTAAACACCTGATGTAAATCCTCCCTCAGTTGACCACGCCGAGAACGCCGATGGGGCAGATTTATCAAAAGCTTTAAAAGGATTTCTAGTGCCACTAATCGCTTCACTACTCGAACTCACCACATACCCATCCTGAGAGTACCCCGTCATGGCGAAGGGTGGGTAGTCCCCGAAGGTATCCTCAACTTTGGCCTCCGCAACCTTCCGTCCATCCACGTAGGTTACCTTGGACCCACCTTCACCTTGGTACGCATAGGTCACGTTGTGCCACGTGTTCGCGGCGATTTGGGTATCGTCAACCCGGACGATCTCCTCGGAGTACCCCGACCCTATACTGAAGAGTTGTTGGGTCAAGGCATTGGCCTCCAGATTCGAGGCGTTGATCCAAGTGGAGACTGTGTGTGGCACATCACCCTCAAATCCAAGGGAACCTGTGGTCACGTTACTCTCCGTAGAGCCATTGAGGGTCCAGCAATTGTTTGTAGCGTCGAATACCACATTGTTTGGGGTAATAGACTTAGCCGAACCACTCGGGAGGTACTTGGGGACGTTCCCGGCAGTTGGGTCCTCCCCATCGAAATACATCACGTAATTGTTCGACCGAACGGAGTTGAACGTAGACTTTAGGGTCGTGTCTAGGGAAAGGTCACCGGGGGGTGCGGGTTCTTCGTAGCCGTAAATCTTAATTTGCTGAGCAGCAGCTCTATCTCTATAAAGAGCTGGTCCAGCAGTTGTTAATTCATTCCAAATGATTCGAATATATTTATAAGCTTGTGTAGCGTTCACATAAAACTGTGAATATAAACCAAGTGTGTGTGTATTATTAGTGACACTTTTCAATAATGTCCATGTAGTTCCATTATCAGAACCAGCAAATATCCCTACTCCAGGCATTCGTGAAACACCATATGTTACCATCGGTAAAATATCGACGCGATCTACGGTTATTTTATTTGGGAACTGCAATTGTATATAATCCCCGAGATACGCAGTGCTACTCACGGTAGTTGAAACACCTGCAGTATGTAAACGAGTGCTCGATGAGTATCTCGATGAAGCAGTTTGCCATGCGTCGTTAAAAACCGTTATAAGATTATCAAATACACTCCATGGTTGCCCTTCTGTAGCCGAAGTGGAATTTGCACTCGCCGTAACAGTATACCCAGCTTGTGTATAAGTATTGGTCGTATCATTCTTATCAAACTTCCCCTCTTCAAAAATGATTTCGGGGAACTTCTTGAGAGGCATTTCCTTCGGCTCCCTCCCATGAGGTCCTGTGTATTCCGCGAGAACATTGGAACCAACCTTCACCTGGGCGTTCGAGGTGAGTGTGATATTCCCACCAATCTCGACGTTTGAGGAGGCCACGAAAGATGTGGTAGCATTGGCAAATTGGAGGGTATTGGAGGTTGTGTTCCCCACATTAGAAACGGCTCCTAAATCAAAGATTGGACTGATAGTGAGATTGGATATTTTGATTCCCGAAGCGACCACGTTTCCTGTGACACTCACTGGATCTACTGAATCCTTATCTATATGAAATCGGTCACCTACTGAAAAATTTTTAGTTGCCGCAGTGTTCGCCACAGTCAACCTACTTGTAGTCTCAACCTGCGACGCCCGAAGAGTTGCATTGACTACATCAAGAAACCCGATCGGTGATGCGATAGGCATTTATTATAAGAGGAGGTTTTTTTAAATGACCAAAACCCCTCGGGTTTTATTTGATACAGGACTTGTTACAAACTGGAACTCAATTTGTAAGAAGTTTTTTTTCATGTACGACCAGAGACCTTCGGTCTCAAATCGGGAAAGTACACTCAACGTGCGCCGCTATGTGGTCACCAACATCCTTGATTTCATGGGTGACCGTCTTAGTTTGAGGGGTATAGAACGATTGGAGATTGGAAGTCACTGCCGGTACACTTTGAATGGTATACTCCGCGCGTTGTTCGGGAGTGAGCGAGGCGTATTGCTGAACTCGAATAGAGGTGTTTGATACTTCATGGAAAAACGAGGTGTACCCAGGTGTCACGATGAGATTAGAATCGAGAGCTTCATAGGCACTCGCGGAGATGTTGGAGTACTCGACGGTCTCAACTACCGAAATATTCGAATAATGAGTCACAACCTTTGTGTACTCGGTGTGGACATTGGCATCGTACCGATCTGAAGATACGTTGGAGTAGCTCAAAACGGGTGTGTACCCCTCCACTTCTATGGGGGACGTATTGCTTCGCAACACGGCTGTGTACCCTTCTTGGGCGGTGTCCGAGTTGGAGTAAACACTCACACCATCATACACAACAACGTTAGAGTAGTGGGAAACGACGTTCCCCGTGTAGTATGAAACAGAGTTCGAAGTCCAATAGGCATTCTCGGTGTACCCTTCTTGAGCTGTTTCACTTGTGGTGATCACGTTAGACTCGGTGACACTCACAATGTTTGAGTAGTAGGTCTCTGTGGTGGATGCCGAAAAGTCACAGGCATCCTTGATGGTCACCACAGCGGGTGCACCCTTGGTGAAGTACCCGGCTGTATTCGACAAAACGAGACTGTCACCAGCCTGGAGAGACCCATTCTCGTTGGTAACCCACAACTTCATGGAACCACCTCCGAGGGGGGTGACCAAAGAGGGAAGATCCCTGAGAGCTTGGCGGTACTCGAGCCACTCTGTTTGTTTTGAGAGAGATGAGTGAGGCCAGTCCGGAATGGCATATTTATCTGTTGTGGAGAGGACCCGATTCCGCTCGGCGCGAAGTTCCTTGAGGGGTTGGGCTGTCACGAGTTCTTGGAGTTTTGTTGTTAACTCTTCGAGGGTTGGTTTGGGTATTTCAGTGTCGTACCAAATCAATTGATCGTAATCATTCCCTGTCATCGAGAACCCCGAACCCGGGTAACCGTATTGAATAGTCGTCGTTATATCCATTAGTTATAGACAATACTTTTTATTTTGAGATTTCCGTTATGATATATTTTGACCATCCCATATTAGTGTTAGGAAATCCGAGTTTTAGTAGATTAGCGTCCGCGCTCCCGTTGATGTTATGACTCGTATTTATACGAAAAGGTGTACCAGTATTGACATAAGCGGCAAACCTATGTTGAAACTCTATCGTATAATCTTCGGGTACGGATAGAGGTAAATAGCAACTATTCGAATAAGTCATTATAAAAGAAGCACCCGCCCCCATGTGATATCCAGACGAAAGTAACATCACAAATGTATTGGCTGGCACATCTGCTACAGTCTTGTTTAACCTAAAATAAATCCAATGATACCCACCCCGCCAAGCGTGCTGACCCAAGTCTGCTCCGTCGTGTCGCCACGGTATAAGAAAATCCAGTTTCACTTTACTACCAGCTTTCATATGAATGGGGGGTGTAGTGTATCCGGTTACCTGCGAGGTGCTACTAACTACCTCCCTATCTGCATCATCTACAAATTGTGAAATATTAAGTATACTTCCTGGAGCGTATAAAGGACCGTTGATGTATACGGGTGCGTCGATGTGAAGTGGGTATAACCCATTCCCCAACCGACCCATATCGTAGAGGGTCTTGACCTCTTCGGCGGTGAGGGCCGTGTCGTAGAACTTAAAACTAGACATTTTGCCATTAAAACCTGGATTTCCAGATGACGCGTACCTACCTATTTCGATTGCAGCGTTTTGAGGAATCAATCCAGTTACATTTCCACCATATTCTGTATTAGTACCCTTCACGCCGTTAGAATATAGAGACATGTTGAAATGTCCACCACCCGGGTATGATAAAACAAAATGGTACCAATTTCCCAATTGTACTCCCCCAGAAATAGGGATACTCACGGATGCACCATAAAATTGCCCGTATATTAATCCATTGGACTGATCAATCGTTAAAAGAAATTGTGCATTAACAGTTTGATTACCAAAAGTTACCAAAGAATTTGCCCCATTATTGTTATAAGATGTCATATTGAACCATAAACCAATACTGAATGGTTTATCGCCACCCACACCAGTGGCTCCACCGATAGATACACCCGAAGTTGAAGCACCGTTAAATGTGAGTACTTTTTCTACAGCATCGTAACCGGCACCCGTAGTAAAAACACCATCCAACCCCCTCCCACTCGTGTCCCGCACAGCCCCCTCAAAGGTGGGGTTCGTCGAGGTGTTGTATTCCACCACGAGCCTGTCCCGACGGGGTGTATCGTCCGCGTCAAGAGGCGGTCCAATTCGGGGAACATTTAACGATTTCGTGAGGGTCAGTTGGCCATCGTGGAGGACGGATTGACCCTGCTCACGGGTGCCGAAATAGCTGAGTTCCGAAATCATAAGCCATGGATTAGAACCGTCGATTTTTTGAGTTGTTAAGAGTCTTAAATACTTGAATCCAGAATCAGAGTTGACGTTCCAACCTGCTTTATGTGCACCGATACCATCTAATTGGGATGGTGTATACGATAAGTTTGTAAATTCAGTAATCTGGGTCCAATTATTGCGGTTATTACTCCCATACAAAAATCCATTTTTAGGGTGGTCACCTGGAGATATTGATAACAAACGAGTTTGAATTTGAAAACTCTCTACACGAATTCTATACGGTAATTCAAGTTCGAGCCAATCACCTTGATGACCCTGAAATGTACCAACTGGGTCGCTCGAACTTTGATTGGGTAGACCATTATTACCCGACCATCTTGCCACAGTCGCATCTGAAAGAGATGCGTAACCAAAATTTGTAACTAAACTGTTTGTAAATGCCCGACCAGGATAATAATTAGCGCTATTGTGATAATTACTCGTACACGCTTTAAATGTGCCATGCCCCTCTATATACCATTCATCACCGTCAAAACCACCCGCCCTAGGAGGAAACTTTCCCGGGGCGTCGGGTTCATCCGCCACCGCCAACCTCCCCTCAGGTTCAGTGGTCCCCAAGCCTAGGCGACCTTTCTGTAAAGTCATCGAGGATTTGGCCCTCCCGAACTCGTCCTTTTGGGCATCCCAAATCTCGAGGGCTTGGTCCTCCCCCACAAACTTGTCGTACACCCTAAAGTTCGCCACCTTATCGATGTTCCCACCACCGATCTGGATGGGGACTGGGGTGGCCTCTTCTGTGCCGAAGAGTTGGAGTTCTGCAACCCATACAGCTGCTGACCCACTCTGTCCCGGCGCACCACTGACCGCTTTGGTAACTATCATATGGTATTTGAATGCCTGAGATGAATTTACGACCAATCCATTAACGTCTTGAGCATTTGTGATATTTGTATTTGTGTAGATGAGAGACCACCCAGTGCTCGCAGATGCATCATCACTTCCCAATATGACTATACTTTTCATTCGTCTTTCTGCGTTATTTCCGTTACTTATATCAAAACTGGAAAGTTGTAATTTGTGGGGTGTCTCGAGACGAATCCACGGACCCGTGTGTGTACCACTCGCGGTATCGGTAAATGTATCACCATTTTGGTAATAAGCACCCGTTGATTTAATGAATTCTAAACCATTGGACATCCATCCGTTATCGTTAGGACTAGATGGGTGTGTACCGTATACGTAACCATTAAAAGCTTCCCATGGTTCCCGTCCAGCGACGAAATTCTTAGCACTCGCCACATACCCTCTCTGAGCCGGACCCGTCATCGCAATGTGCGGATACTTCAAGACCCTAGTGGGATCGGGAAGGCGGACCAGGTCATTCTCGCGGTGGCCGTAGAACGTTATTTCACCTATCGCTATATGATCTTCATTAGAAGCAGCATTTGATGACGCTTTTTTTAACACAATAACGACATACTTAAAACCCTTACTTTTATAGTTACCTGTACTAACAAAATGTGTTCCAGTTGGTGCATTCGTAGCTATACCTGTTCGATTATGAATTAAATACCATGTCTGGTCATCATTACTACCAAGTATGGCGAATTCTGCGGGTAACATTCGTTCAAGGTCCAATGAATTGGGCCTTTCATCCATCTTAACAGAACTTACAACAAGTTTATGTGGAAACTCCATTTTAATCCATTCTCCACGATGCTTCGTACCTGTGTTATCGGTTATCGAAGCACCTAATAAATAGTTACCCTTTGTTGCGCCGGTCGCTGCAACATACGAATCATTAGGTGTAATAAAAGAATTATCATTTGTAGTTGTGTCTCCATCAAATGCTTTCCAAGCGTTATATTGTGTTGTATTGTATTCCCCACTCGCACTCACCACATACCCACCATGTGAGTACCCAGTCATCGGGAAGGGTGGGTAGGCCCCGAACGTATCTTCGGCTTGGTCTTCGGCCACCTTACGTCCATCCAGGTAGGTTACTCGGGAGCCACCTTCACCTTGGTACGCGTAGGTTAGGTTGTGCCAAGTGTTCGATTGGAGTTTCAAATCGGTCATGAGGTGATGTGTGGTATCGCGGTCGTATACATATACTGAACCGGCGTTAGCGGAGATGGGATCCGCGTAGTTCGCCCCAACGACAACCCTCGCTCCATCACCACTCATGGCGACGCCCCTGCTGTCGTATGCAAAATAGTCACTCGCCGCTTTATCTGGTGCCGAAATCTTTAGACCAGTATCCCAATTCGAACCATCGTACGCGAAGATATAGACTGCACCAGCGTCAGTAATGCCATTCGCGTCATCCAGGTATGCTCCCACGATAACCTTCGTCCCGTCTGAATTCATCGAGACGGAAATACCGAAACGGGCCGCCCCCTCTTTATCGGGTGCCACAATTTTTGTGCCCGTATCCCAATTCGAACCATCGTAAGTATAGATGTAAGCAGCACCGGCGTCGACGGTTCCGCCTGGGTCTTGTATGTACGCCCCCACAATAACCTTTGTCCCATTGGAGTTCATAGCTACGGTATAGCCGAAATTATCACCCACAACTCCATCTGATGCCACAAGTATCTGCTGCTGAACCCAAGATGAACCATTATAAGTAAAAATGTAAGCAGCCTCACCATCGTCTGCCCCCACAATAGCCTTCGTACCATCCGAGTTCATGGCAACGCTCCTCCCGAATAGGTCATCCACCGCTCCGTCTGATGCCATAATCTTTTCACCCGTACCCCAAGATGAACCATCGTAGGTAAAAATATAAGCAGATCCGGCGTTGTCAACATTATCCGCATGTTCTAAATACGCCCCCACAATAACCTTCGTCCCGTTACCACTCATAGCGACGCTGATCCCGAACTTGTCACCCGCCTCTTTGTCGTCTGCCATAATTTTTGTACCAAAATCCCAAGACCCGTTGCTATAGGTAAAAATATAAGCAGCACCGGCATCGCTAAGACCACCCGCGTGTTCCTCATACGCACCCACAATAACCTTCGTTCCATCGGAGCTCATACCGACACTAACACCGAATCTGGCGGACGCCTCAATGTCTGGTGACACAAGTTTACGCTCATCCCAGTTACCAGTATCGCTATTATAGGTAAAAATATAAGCAGCACCGGCGTCAGCATTGTCGCCTGCATGCTCTACTATCGCACCCACGATAAACTTAGTTCCATCTGAGTTCATAGCGACAGAATAGCCGAAACGGTCATCCGCCTCTAAGTCTCTTGGTAATAACTTCTGCACAGTTTGATAGTTGTTACTAAACGCCGCACTGACATGATCTAACCTTTCCTCAGTACCTAACGAGAAGATACAAGAGTTAGACGCATTTGACACCAAGTTCGAGGAATTGAACCACATAGAGAGGGAGTGTGGGGCATCACCCGAAAGGAACGTATTGGCCTCTAGGGTCACATTAGATTCAACATTCCCCGAAAGTTCCCAGTATTTCTCCGCACTCACGTAGGTCGTGTGTGTATTGGAAACGGTTGGACCCGCGACCCTATTGGTAAAGGTCTCACCTAAGCTCCCATCAACATACACTTCAACCCCAGATATTTGGGGGGTGTTCATGATGGAGGTGAAGGTGGTATCTACGGATGTATCTCCACCTTCAAAATTTTCGTAACCATAGAGTTTTATTTCACCGATACGAACGTTACCCTGATCACTATTAACTTGTGTAACAACTATGGCTATGTATCTATAACCTTCAGTATCAGTAATCTCATGAGAATTACCATATATAGAAGGTGTTTCATTGGAAACATCTTTTAGTTCAGTCCATGACGAACCCGTTACCGAACCATATATTTTATAAGATTTTGGGGCTTCGTTTATATCATCGGCGTAAAGGATAAATTTAGTAACTTTAATTCTGTGTGATAATTTAACTTTTAACCATTCACCATAGGCTGTACCAGTTCCCAACTGATGCGTTGTACCAGTGTAGGAGTTTGCGGGACTAGTTCCATCATAATATGTACCGGATTTGGATGACCAACTGCTCTCGGGTGTTATCTCATCGAATACATGCCACGCGGACTGCTCACCGGTTATATCATTTGCTACCCAGTCGAACATTGCACTAGTTGTAATGTTCCCTGAAGCACCTCTCACAAAATACATTGTTGCACCCACCTGGAGTGTATCGAACCATATTGCGAGATCGTCCCCGCTGGTCCCGGCCGCGGAGGTAGTTAATTTTGATGTAAAATTGGTTCCCGAGATAGCAGTGGCATCATTAAAACTTCTTTGTTTAGGGATTAAATGTGTATAAAAGGGATCGGTGTTGACTGCACCACCTGAGTTGGTCCTGTTAAAGTTATAATTTAATGTACCCCAAGGTGCGGCATATTGCTTATCTAGGTTTTCTGTAGTGGTGTCAGAACCCATATTACCGTACATACCAATAGAAAATGAGAAAGTAGGGTCTTCACATTCAACATCAAGTTTGAATATACCCGTCGCGACCCAACCATGTTTTACAATAAACGTTTTACCGTGATGAATTTGTGGGTCAATGTATACTGTCCCAGTTGTACCATTTACCGCGCTAAACTGGATATGTGATGCTGTTTGGTCGGTAGGATTAAAAATGTACCACATACCCCATTCATCGAATATGTCCCCTCCCAAATCAGCCCAATAAGATCTCGTACCAGTTGGGGTTAGTGCCCCTGCGGGACTTCTGGGGTTTTGACCTGATGGAATTTCCGCGCCTCTACTACGAGTTGAGAGTTTTCCCTGAGCTCTCTGTTGCATCCCCTTGATACCGTTGGAACCATCCGCATTGAATAAATCTTGCCCGTTTGTATTCATGACATAGCCTTGATCTCCTGTTAAACCTCTAGATCGTAGAATTTGATTTTCATGACTACTCGCCGTGACTGTATACCCCGCTTGTGTGTACGTGTTGGTCGATCGTTGGAGCCCTCTCAATTCCGAGGCGTCAAAAGCAATCTCCGGATACTTTTTCAGCTTGGCAGCTCCATCCCTCCCATGAGGCCCATGTTGGTCCATGACGGTTTCACCACCGGTCGCGGCTTGTTGCGCCATCGCCACCTTCCCCCCATCGATCGAGAAGGATTCGGTGAACAATTGCCAATCTTGGAGGGCGACGTTGGAGCTGTCCCCCGCAGCCTTCGTGGCCACCAGGGCATACTTCTTGAACTGCTCGGTGGCATTCACAACAATCGTTTGGACATTGGAGGCAGTCACAGGGTTACGACCCGACCAATAATTGATTTCAGTCCAAGTAAGATCATTGTTAGTTGCGTAGATATTCGCCGAAGCAGGGAACTGTGCGGCTGTTAGGGGAGTCAATTTCATATGACGAAGTGTGGTTTTATACGGGAACTCTATAGCGAGCCAGTCACCAGGCTGTGTAGGGTGTAAATTAGAAAGTTGGGTAAGATTTGTTTCAAGGAACACGTTGGATCCACCGATGTATCCACCGGCGAGACCACCACTCACCCAAGCATTCGCAGTCCCATCAAATGCATTGTAGGTATTAGAGTTTGTAGCTAAGTTTGAAGTTGTGAGGGTGTATGACCCATGATTAGTCACGGTAGTCGTGTTTGCAAAAAAGTCCGAAGGGGGTTGTTCAGAGACAACGGCGAACTTATTCATGAAAGTTCCCGAAGAATCTAGAAGTTCACCAGTGGTTCTGTCGTATGTTACGATGTTCGCAGCCACGTCAGCAACCCTAAGGGTATCGACGAATACATTTGTATCAAACTTGAGACGACCACCGATTTCTATGTTTGAGGTCACATCGAGACCCTTAGTAGCGTTAGTGAGAATGACTTCACCAGCCACATTGATGTTTGAACTTACCTCAAGACCTGTAGTCGTGTTTGTAAGTTGAACAGTTTGATTTGTGGCACGACTCTCTTGAGTAACATCTTGTAAACCATGTGCAGGTGATACAGAGAATTCACTCACAAGTAGATTACTCACCGCGGCGTTGCCATGAACTGTTAAAACATTCGAACCGTAGATGTTCACAAAAAGATTTGCGCCGACACTTAAGGTGTTGAAACCGGGATTAGTGTTTTGAATACCAACGTTACTCGTTGTTACAAAACCAACACCCTTGTAACCAGAAATATCTGTGTTTGAATTAAAAATCAAGACATTAGATGATGCATTTCCCTGATCCGCAATAGATTCAAGCGTTGTTGCAATGTTGGACAAAAGACCACCATCACCTTTAAAACGATCTGCAGTTATACGACCATGTACAAGTATGACACTCTCCCCTTGAGATTCATCGGTGTTGTTGTCGATAATAATCTTATCACCAATGCTCATAGTGTGGGTTGGGGCTGTGTTTTGAATACCAACATTACTCGTTGTTACAAAACCAACATTCTTGTAACCAGTGACATCTGTATTAGAATTAAAAAGAATCACGTTAGATGCTGTGTTTCCCTGGTCTGCAATGGATTGTAAAGTTGTCGCAATGTTAGAGAGGAGACCACCGTCACCCACGAAAAAATCAGACCTAATTTTTGCGTCATTATTTGTATTATTTATGGTCAAGACGTGAGTAGCTACATCGTTCGCCACCAAATTTGAACCGACGTAGAATTCTTCCAGAACCTCGACTTCACCAGTAAATGTCTGGATATTAGTCTTCACCATTTGATATTAGCTCACACTTTTTTTCTGCATAAAATCTTATATATTTGGAGAACATATAAGATTTCTGTGTACCATTAACAGTGGATTTAGTATCCAAACGTCTCGATTGTTGTACCATTTTCAACTATTGAAACTACACTTCCATCTGAATTTGAAGACATATATTCAATAAAGATATCGTACCCATCTCCTGAATCTAAAGCGTTACTGGATGTTAGGGTTACCTTATTTTTGTCGACTGCGACAATCGGATTCCAAGGATTTGTGTTGGTTTGATCACCAAATATGTTTTTAGTACCTATGGCTACGTTCTTTGTTGGGGTTTCTCCACTCTTACGTCCACCCGAAACTTCTAAAATCATTGTACTCATATCTTCGTCACCATCTATGAGTTGCGCAGTGATCTTCGCATAAAAGATATTTGATGTGAAATTTATATCAACTAGAGGAGTGATTCCTGTACCAACAGTTCTAGAAACACTGTATGTCTTTTTAGTGACACCACCCGTATTTGTGATGAGACCACCAGTGACATAGACGTTATTTCCTACAGTCAGGTTTGAGCTTACATATGCGTTACCAACCACGTGAAGGTTGGAACTGGGTGTCGCAGTTCCCAAGCCAACTCTTCGAGCGTTACTCGCTGCATCTACGTACAGAATATTAGAACCAACTTTTAGGTCACCCCCACCCGTGATTCGCATCTTTTCTTCATTATGCACCGAAAAACGGATGTGTTGAGAAGATGGTGTATTGAGATGTGTTGGTCCAGAGGCTGTCTGTTTAAGGGCGAAATTAGTAGAACTATTGTGACCGAAATGTGCGAATGTTGCGTGATTATCATCTGATCCGTTATATCCTATGGCAGCGCGACCGAGGAACGACGTTTGATTTGCGTTGGGTCCCGCGTGTATATTTGAGGACACATACACATTTCCATTGACATGAACGTTGGCATCCACATTAGCGTTTGTCCCGAAACCCACGTTCCCTACGTTGTAGTAAATGTCTGAGCCCGTAGTGACCCACGGAGAAGTCACGAATTCCCCATTGGTGTCAAATAAAGTTCCATTAAACTTAATATCACCTTGGACATGAAGGGTTTTTTCTGGTGTGGTTGTACCTACACCAACCTTATTGTTTACAGCATCCACATGGAAAGTATTTGTATCTACAGTGACATTTGAGGAAATGTATGAATTACCAGTCACTTGAAGATCGTATGTAGGATTTGCTGTTTTAACACCAATTTTACCACTCGTTATTATACCTGTATTAGCATTTATAAATTGGACTGTGTTTGAAGTTGTGTTACCGTTAGCTACTACAGCTCCAAACGTTGTCACGAGACCTGTGAGAGTACTACCATCACCATAGTACTGAGCAGCGTAAACACTACCAGCTACACCTAGGCCACCAGCAATCTTAGCTGCACCGGTTGTGGTAGAACTGGATGCTGTTGTATCAGTAACAGTGAGGTTATCTACCTCGGCACCCTCAAAGTTTACCGTGCTTCCGTATATAGCACCCGTGACACCTAGGCCACCACTAACAATCAGGGCACCATTCCCCTTGGCTGAAGAAGCTGTGCCATTAGTTACCTTTGTGATTCCATCAAATTCAGCTGTGGAACCGAATAAGGCCCCTGTTATACCCACACCACCACCAACTTGAAGAGCACCTGAAGTCTTATCAGTCGCAGCTGTAGTGTTTTGAATGATTGCGCTATCAAGTGTCGCATTCTCAAAATTGACATCTGACGCGTGAATGTCACCACCCACACCTATACCACCTATCACTGTAACGGCGCCAGTTGTTTTATTTGTAGAGGCGGTAGCATCTGTCACCACCGAAGATTTGGAACGGGCGACAGCCACATTCGAGTTACCATGAATATCTAGTGTATACGCGGGAGCTGCCGTAAGTACACCCACGCGATTTGTCACTGAATCTACATGGAAAGTACTCGTATCTACTGTAAAATTATTTTGAACTTGGAGGTTACCCAAAACATCTAGAGTTACATTGTTGCTATCAGGTGTAATTTGATTATCTGTGTGTTTATTTTGAGTATAACCAATTGAGAGGCGTTCAGGAGTTTCATCACCGTGATGCGCTATGGCGATGTTATGTCCGGGATATTCCATGATAATTCCCACATCTAAACCTGTTTGTGTGTTATTATTCGCGAGGGTCAATATACGATCTTTAATGACTGTATTATTTGAATGAACTACAAATATATTACCATTTTTAAAAATGTTTCCGGTAACTTGAAGACCACCCGAAATAACTATATCCGGACCACTTTTAGTTATGATTGAATCTTCTAAGAATTTGTTAGAACCCACGATTGGAAACTTATCAACACTGAGACCTATTACAGAAATATTACTTCCTACAGTCAGATTGGAACTTACGGAAACATTTCCATCTACAACTACAGTGTTTGCACCATCCTCACTTACATAGAAATTCGTACCAACACTTAGGGTATGACCAGGGTCTGTGTTGGCTATACCAACATTCGAGAGAGAAACAAAACTTGTTTCTGTTCCAGTAAATTGAATAATATTTGAAGTTGTATTTCCATTTTCAGAGATGGATTGTAAGTTTGTAGCAATATTTGAAAGGAGTCCACCGTCACCCACGAATCTAGATGCGTACACATTATCTGTGACACCTAGGCCACCGGCTACAATTACCGCACCAGTAGTTTTGGAGGTGGATAATGTTGTATCTTCAACAGTTAGGCTATCAGCCACTACATCTTCAAAATTGACATGTGTGGCATGAATATTACCGGCAACCCCCAAACCACCAGCTATACGCGCAGCACCCGTGGCTTTGGAGGTTGTGGAAGTTGTGTTAGTTACATGAAGACTGTCAAGTTCAGCTGCTTCAAAATTTACCACACTTCCATGTATAGCACCAGTTACACCTAGACCACCTGTGACGACAAGAGCACCAGTGGTTTTAGAGTTTGTGACTGTACTATTAGTTACTTTAGTAATACCATCTAGCTCAGCTGTAGAACCAAACAATGCACCAGATATACCTACACCACCGGTGACTTTAAGAGCACCAGTTGTTTTAGAAGAAGATGCAGTTGAATCAGTCACATTGACACTATCAGCTTCTACATCTTCTAAATTGGCGTGAGTTGCGTGAATATCACCCACGACACCTAGACCACCAGCAACCTTAAGAGCACCAGTTGTTTTAGAGCTCGTGGCTGTGGTATCGGCTATGGATACATTTGAGGTCACAAACACATTACCTACGACGTGTAACTCAGCCGATGGTGTCACCGTTCCAAGTCCTACGGACTTGTTCCCTACATCCACGTGTAAAGTGTTAGTATCAACAGTTAGATTTGAAGAAATATACGTGTTACCTACTACATGAAGGTTGGCGTCGGGTGTCTTTGTCTCTATTCCGACAGAATTGGTTGTGGAGTCTACATGGAAAGTATCTGTATCCACAGTTAAATTAGATGACACGTAGACATTACCAACTACATGGAGGTTGGCATCAGGTACCTTTGTCTCAACTCCAACACTATGGGACACTGAGTCCACGTGTAAAGTATCTGTATCAACCGTTAAGTTGGAACTCACATAGGTATTACCCACAACATGAAGGTTCGCGTCAGGTGTCTTTGTCTCAACTCCGACACTATGGGACACTGAGTCCACATGAAGGGTATCAGTATCCACGGTTAGGTTAGATGTCACATATACATTACCTACCACGTGAAGGTTAGCTTGGGGTGATACAGTACCGACTCCGACCGACTCATTGACCGAATCAACGTGGAAAGTGTCCGTATCTACTGTTAAATCGTTTAAGATGTATGTATTTCCAACCACATGGAGCGTTGCATCCGGATAATTTGTTTCAATACCAACAAAATGTTTGTTTGTATCTACATGAAGAGTATTTAGATCTACGGTTAGATTTGAAGAAATGTACGTGTTTCCAACCACATGAAGATTGGCATTCGGTACTGCATTATTAATACCAACACTTTCCGTGAATGAATCTACAAATAGAGTATCAGTGTCTACGGTCAGGTTTCTAGAAATATGAACATTGTTCTCAATAGTGTTTCCATATGTAAATTCTTTTGACCCGGCGTTATACATTAGAATGTTCGAGTTGTTCACGTTTCTCACAGGGTTTATGAAAAGTGCATTTTGTGTAGTAGTATTGTTAAATCCCCCACCATCTGTACCACCATTTATGATAACAGATCCAGCAGCTTGACTCGTTGGGTATCCCGCGTAGTACCCTATAGCTATAGCACCCTCACCTTGATTAAACTTACCCGCACCATCACCTATAGCTATAGATTTTTGGCCCTGATTTTGACTACCAGCATCTTTACCTAAAGCGATTGAATTACCTGCTTGATCCTGGCCACCGGCGTTTTCACCGATGGCGATAGAATACGCAGCTTGATTTTGAAAAGCTGCTTTATCACCGATAGCTATGGAACTTGTACCTTGTCCAGTTTCACCAGATCTTTCACCAATGGCGATGGAAGACTCTGCTTGTGTGACACTACCCGCCTTATAACCAATCGCTACAGAATTGGATTGTTGACGATCATAACCGGCTCGGTACCCCAAAGAAATGAGATGCGCATTTGAACTTGAATGAATTGTTGTACCCGTATCTGTACCTATGAGTAAACGATCATGCCCAGAATTATCAACACGCCGAGTAGCTGCGATAGTTCCATTTACATCCAAGTCCTTTGTGGGGTTAATTTGATTTATACCAACACGATTTGATTCAACATCTACATGAAGTGTATTTGTGTCAACCGTTAAATTTGAGGACACGTAGACATTACCGACAACATGAAGTTCTGCGGATGGGGTCAATGTATTGATACCCACTTTGTCAACACCCGAATCTACAAATAAAGTATCTCCATCAACTGTCAAGTCAGCGGAAATACTTGTATTACCCGTCACCACCAAAATATTTGATCCAAATTCGTCTACAAAGAGGTTTGAACCCACATCTAGTGTATGTGTGGGACTTGTATTTATAATACCAACATTTGATTCCGTAAAAATTTGACCGTAGACGTGGACATTAATATCTTCACTCGTTAGAGGAGTTATAGTGTGACTATTGGCACTAGATTGAGTATATGCGATCGCAAATTCATTTGAACTTTCTAGGTACCCCATAGCTACATTAGAACCTGGTCGGGTCATGATAAAACCCAAATCAAGCATCGAGTCTCCAACACTATTATTTTTTCCAATTTCTATAATGGCATCACTTATAACAGTATTGTTTGAATGCACAGCTGTAACAAGACCGTTAAATATAGCATCACCATTAACTATGAGTCTATCTTGAATATACGTATTTCCCAAAACTGTGAGTACATTCGAACTATCAACATTTACAAACATTTTTGAACCAACAGATAATGTATCTGTGGGTGAAAGATTTGATATACCGACATCTCCAACTGTAACTATACTCGTGGTTGCAGCTGGAATTGTGTCGGTGGATTTAAATTCAACTGTGTAAGGTGTAACATTTCCGTTCTTAGTCGCACCCAAGAGATTGAAGTTTAAAATTTCTCGGGCGATTGCGTTTGAATCAGTTAACTCTTTGGTATCTCTGTTATACGCCAAAACCATGATATTATCACTCGTCATGTCTGGATCTACACGTACAGGTGTCATGTATATGGATCCAGGTGTATCCGCGTCCAATTCGACATTACTCGCATTAAACACAACCGTGTTTTCTGCCTGGTCGTTGGTACAATTTTTACCGAACCTGATTTTGGTGGACCGCTCCACCGTCGGCAAGTTCTTGACCATTTAATATACAATGGCATTTTAATTTGCATAGAGGAGCGCCGCAAGCCCATTTTGAACCCTAAGGATATTGTAGTTTACAGCATATATAGGGTCTAGGATGTTCATAGACTCACTCATGAGTTTGACTGTATTTAGACGACTGAAATTTAGAGTTCCTGTGGGCTGAAGGGAACATGTAGAAATACAGAAGGGATACAAGAAGAAATCTGGGGACACGGCGTGGTTCGTGTGATAATAGTGGCTTACATCAATGAAATGGGGTTTACCCCAACGATAATTGGCTAAATCTACACCATTAACATTCAACTTGATTTTGTTTGTGGGTGATGTGAGAGCGCTATTACTTGCAGTGTTAGAAGATGCCAAGTATTTCACGGGATGATTGAATGTGAGTTCTTGCATCTTTGTCCCGGATGGAATACTTTTTTGTACTTGGGTGATGAGAAGATCATGGGTGCGAGAAGCAATATTTCCACGCTCTTCAGTGTCGAGATAGTAATAATTGGCGTAACATTCTACATTATAGTTTGCAGCTTGGGATGCCCAATTAATCCTAATTTCCACATTATGGTAGTTTAATGCAACGATTGGGATAGCTAGACTAGGACTTTCACAATGGAAAAATCTGAGAGGGTAAAAAAAAGACCGAGCAGATATACGTGGGATCCCCGGGTACCGAGCTCG
>JGI24920J38491_100554_pt1 | contig 41895 bp, 26 predicted proteins | sample LinPFosmplate8_FD_38491 | JGI IMG/M metagenome (IMG submission 38491)
AGCTCGGTACCCGGGGATCCCACATAACAGCCGACGATAAGAACGCTAAAATATACGGAAACTATGTATATTTGGACAAGGAAGAGAGGGAATCTTTGATTAGTCGATCATTGGATTTCGTCATCACACAAGTTCAGAAAATAGAGTTTCCCCTCACGACAACGATAGATAACACACTCGCCACAAATGAAAATGTATGTGACATATCTTCATTCAATCATCCAGTTAAATCGTTATTCTTTGGTTTTGGTGCAAACAGTGGTGATTTCGCCAATGATCGTTTCACATTCAAGAATGCAGATTTACAAATAAACGGTATACCTCTACTCGAACAGATGAGTCCACTATATTTTCACACAATTCAAAATTATTATAAATCATCATTTGGAACTTCCGAATTTATCGCAGAGAGTCAAGTGTTAATGTATACTCGATTCTTCGCGTACCACTTTTGTATGAACGCATCAGACTATAATCCATCTGGATCTTGTAATTTCAGTCGGCTCGATAACGCCAAGTTAACCATCAGAGGCGCAGAAAAGGGATTAAATAGACCAACTAACCAGGCACTGTTTGTGTACGCCGTAAATTACAACGTGTTGAGAATCAAGGACGGTTTGGCAGGAATTTTATTCGGTAGTTAATGTATAGATGGGTAGAACTGTTCGTTTCGATCAGATTTTTGTGTCGAATATGGACGCTGATCCCACAGAACAGGATATTCTCACTACAGTACGGAGTATTATTACGAGTGAGATCGAAGCCGATGAGATTGTAGTTGATCGTATCGGTATTGCTAACACAGTTCCGACAAAGAGTTTCTCTATCGGTGCAGATCTCTTTATGCAAAGTGGTCAAGAGGTCATTTTGGATGTCTCCAAAACTGTCAAAACTGCGCGCATGAATGTAACTGATAAGATTGGTGTTAAAACAGAAAATCCAGTCAATGATTTCCAAGTTGGTGATAACCAGGAATTCTTTATCGGTTTAAATAATCGTGATTTAGTCACTGTGAATGGTAACATTTTTACATCTAATTTATCATTTGCAAACGAACTTGAACTCGTTAATAAATTTAAGGTAAGTAATAGCGATTCAAATGTTCTCGAAGTTACCGGTAATACATTCACAACTAATGTGGATGTGGGAAAGTTTCTGACCGTTGGTAACGAGCTCGACCCAGCTACGGATTCTAACGTAGCCGTATTTGAAAATGGTAACGTTATTGTCAGGAATGGTGTGCTTCGGATTTTTGGAAACACTGAAATGGTTGGTAACTTATCCATCACAGAAATTCCAGATTATTTGGAAGTAAACAGTCTTGTCATATCAAACGCTGTCATTCAAATGGCTACAGATCCAACGAATACTGGTGCATTCGCAGGAAATGATGGAAATTATGATATGGCCACATTGATGGTTCAAAAGGCTGGAGATGCTAACGTGTTTTTTGGATACACACAAAGTGACGATATGATGAAACTGGGTCGCACATTCGGTGGACCTCTCACTCAAAGCTTTACGATTGATCCGGCGACTACGACGAATCTTCAAATTTTTGGTGAATTATACACACAAAATAATGTGGGTATAGTCAACACGTCACCAAATTACAGTCTTTCCATAGGTTCAAATGTATACGTGAATGATACTGCGACATCATCTGCGAATGTTTTACATGCCAATGGGTACGGATACTTCAAGGGTGTGCGAATAGGAGACGATGGACTCACTGTCGGTAGTCTCATTACACTGGATGCGGATGCGGCGATACCGATGGTGGTGACATCCACTATTCAAGCCCATAGTATTCAAACAACTGGTAACACACCGACGGGTATAGCCAACACAAATCCAACTGATACATTCTCAATTGGTGATGAATTTTTCGTAAATACAGCTTCCACTGCCGCGAATACATTAACAATCCTAGGTAATACAGTTACAAATCGTCTCATCACACAATCTATTCGTGTTCAGGATTTCATTGAGGTTGAGGGTGATTCGGGAATTACATCTACTGCAAACGTACTCATTCACGCCGACACGGATGATGGTGACACATTATCAAACGCTGTAGTCATTAAATCTGGTCCACTCACTGCAAACATAAGTGCGATCGAGATATATGGTGCCAAAACTTCGGCCAGTAGTCAGAATATCCGTTTCTTTACCAAAAATACTGAAAGAGTACGGTTCGCATCCAATGGGTATGTTGGTATATCCAATACAGATCCCAGTGAACATTTAACCATTGATGGTAATATTAAAATCAATGGAAGTAACGCGGCCATATTTGGTAATACAGCGACGAATATGAAGATATTCACAAGTCCAGTGACAAAAGAGACTCGAATCGAAAATATCGTTGGGAGTGGTAAAGGTATCAACTTTTTTGCGAGTACGACCGCATCCATGGGTACACCGGCACTGACCGTTTTAGAAACGAGTAATGTTGGTGTGGGTACTTCGGTACCTCAGGGGCGTTTCCATGTTTCCGGTGGTACAGCCTTTATTAATGATCAGGTTGTTAATCGAAACGGTCTGAGTCACCTCGGAACTCCACTGGTAGTTACCAATACTTCCCCAGTTACGAGTGCATCCGATTTCAAAAATGTCATGCAACTCACGCGTGAAGGTGGTACAGATGGACAACATGGTGTTCGGGGTGTTTTCCAAATGGGTAAACACGGGACCGCTTCAGGAACAGCTCGTTCTCAATTGAATCTTTCCTTGGCGGGTGATGATTATAATACCCCGAACCATGTGATGACATGGCGAAGTAACAAGCGTGTAGGAATTGGTACAACGACACCAGCGTCACATTTAGAAATTATCACGAGTGGAATAGGAAATTCATTAACCAATGGTGTTCTCGTGCATAGTGAAAAGATTAACAATATCGCAGATGACGCCATCGTAGCTATGAGGGCTGATACTACAAGTTCAAACGCATTTGCTTCGTTTATTCAAGCTGATAGCGGTAACCCCACGGGGTATTCCATGGGTGTAACAGGGTCCGATGGTGACTTCAGACTTACCAAAAATCCAAATGTGATTAATGATTCAACGAAGAGTCGGATCTTTATTGACGGTCCTTCTGGTAATATGGGGATAGGAACAGATGTACCCCGAGGTAAATTAGAGGTTAATGGCGATGTTGTCATAGGAAACCAACTCACATTTGGTGGTATATCTGGTGATGAATTTGGTAACTGTATTATAAAGGAACAGTTATATTCCACAGCAAACCAGGGTAGGACTGAACTTTTAATATTCAAGGGTAATGAACGTTCCGGTTTAGGTCCAGATCGCATCCGCTTGGTCGCAGCGGAACACGTTTTTGAAACATTTCCACTCGTACCTGGTTTAACTACTGAAAATTCACGTAATAATATCATAGCCGATAATGCCAGTAGTAGTGGTTTTAAAAGTTTAGTAATCGCAGAATCTGGTCGTGTTCTTGTCGGAACAACAGATGAATCGGGTTTAGCTTCAGATGTTAAGTTTTTCTGTAATGGTGGTTTCGAGTTCCCTTCGGGTGAAAAGATTAAAACTGGTAATATGAACATGTATTCTGGTTTAAATGATGGTGCTATAGATACCGTAGATACATCTAATCTCATTCTGAGTAATTACACAACTTCAACCGATAATTATTATGAGTATGCGCGATTTACTAGTAAAGGTCTTATTGGTTTCGGAACAACCGTCCCAGATACAAATGTGCACATCTACTCGGGGGTCACGACAGACATAGATGTTCTTAAATTACAAAGTCCCGGAACCAATAACAAAATAGGTGTCAGTTTGAACACAAACGATAACTACGGAGGGTATGTGAGGGGTTTCAGTAACACACAACACTCAATACACGGGACTGTCTTAGGTGCGGTCAATAATGGCGTTGAAGTTGATGGTATTCATATAATCGATTCGAGTAATGTGGGAATAGGAACCATGAATCCAAGTGAGCGTTTCACTGTGTATAACAGTAAGGCTCGACTAGAACACTCTTCTGCGGATGCGATGTTGGAGTTCAAAACACCCGGTGGTGTTTCCAATATCTATGGTGATGTGACTGGTAATGTTGTTATTGACCCGGTTCTAAATCTTGTGGTGAGAAGCAATGTCGAGGTCTTTGGTGATCTCGAAATTGATGGTAAAATTGATCTTGGTAACCAAGTAGCCATTGGTTTAGCGGGTGAGGATGCGAATACATCCATTCACGTCAATGGTGGTATCATCACAAACTCCGATCAAGTTGCCTGTAAGAGGTACTCTAATACCTTCTCAATCACAACGGGTGGTGGTCAAGATGTGCAATTGAACTTTGGCCCCGAAACATTCTACGCTAAGATTGTCGCTCAATTGAGAGAGACGAGTGATGTCGACAATGTAAGTAGTATGATACTTGAAGTCCAAGGCGGTACTCACGACGGAACAACCCCGAGTGTTGACATAGCTATTGGTACTAAAAATATGTTCAGTGGTCTTAACCTGTATCCATGGAGTCCCACTGTGGTAACGGGGAAACGCTCAGTACAGATCTCACCAAACATAGCTGACGGGAAATTTTATCCAAGTGGTGTGACAACCGGTGTAACTGGTAGAAACTACGCATATGACATTTTCGTGGAATTGGTTTCGGGTGTTGGTGGGTCTCTAAAAACGATTACACACAAAGGTTTCACTACACAAGACCTGGACAGTGGTGCAGGTGGTAATACGAATATGGGTGGTTCAAGTTTCGAGTACACATATTAAATTTACTACAAGGGAAAACCCTGCGGTAGATAAAAAGTAATTATGCCCTGATGGAATCAGAGACGGCTAGAGCAATCACGCCGACAATGAAAGCCATGACGACATAATTGAGTTCAGTTTCTTCGCGGCCAATCGTTGGTTTATCTTCCTCGACTTCGAGTTCCACGACTGGCTTTTGCTGTTTGACTGGAGGATTCAATTCCTCCAGTGGACAGTATGCTATCATTTATATATATTTAGAGATTAATTTCAGTCTTCTTCTTTCGTCTCGTCTTTTTGGGTTTAGAAGAGTTGACATTTACCTGTCGAACCTCACCACCCGTCGAGTCACCAGAAACGGAGATGATATCGGAAACATCATCGTCATCCTCTTCTTGAATGGTACCCGCCATTCCCAGATTGGTGTTCATGGGAGGTGGAGGTGGCATAGAAATCCCACCCATGAGGCTGGAAATATCAAGTCCCGGACCCTTCATCTCATATTGGCCAGTGCCACCGACGGGTGCATCGACTGCTGGGCCGTCAGTGTTCCGTGTGGTGTTCTGAACAGCGCTCATCATACTCTTGATGAGATCAGGGTTTTGCTTCATGACATCGTTCATATTGGGCATCACCGATTTGAACATACTATTGGTAAGATGGAACATCATAGCAGAGCCACCGAGCATCATAATCAGCTTGACCTCTGGAGCGATATTCACCTTGGATCGGTACTTCACATAGAGTTCTTCAAAGACACCATCATAGTCATCAACATTCTCCATAACAGACTCAGACCAACCCTCTAACTGAATCTCAAAGGGGTTGTACCGCTTGTTAAGGAACTCCAGGCCAGTCACACACGCTACGAGCATTCGCCTAGAAAAACGGACAGACTGTTCGACATCTATACTGTACGTAATCCTCTTCACTTCAGAACGAAGTTCATCAACATTTGAATACGCATTCAGGCGCTTGTTCACAGCGAAACCCTTCTTCTCTAACCGACCAAGTTTATTAATCAAATCAGCCTTCTCTTCATCAATGGAGCCATACCCCTTTGAAGGTTGCTCATCCTGCTGACCAGAACCCATGTTCATGTCATCATCAAAAAAGGTTGGTTCATCCTCACCATAGTCAATCTCCTCGTCATCACCCGGTGGGGGAGGAGCATTCTGCTTATTAGGGTTCGCGAAAGCATCCATCGCTTCTTGTTGCATCTGGGGTGCGGGTCTGGACATATGGTTCGTGGGTCGTGGAACACGCTGAGGACGAGGAGCCGATATTTCAATCTCATCCATCAGGGCCTGTTCATCTGCATCTAGTTTCATCACATTTGGGGATCCCCGATCGATTACAATTTCTTCGTCCATCTACTCTCTATATGGAAACTAAAAAAATACCTTTAACGCAGTTTAGAAAAAATATATTGGTCTATTATAAATGTTTAAGCTTAACCAGCAGAACCGCAACGCTCTCATGTCCATCGCCATTTTATTGGTGATCATTTTTGCCCTGAGTGCCAACAAGAATATCAGCAACTACCAGCCCATGCCTATTATTATCAAGACTGTGAATGAAAAGTCCATGTTTGATCTCGAGAACAAGATCGAATGTGCCCCCGGTCAAGGTAAGGAAGGAAGCGCTTACACTACAGGTCTCACACCCGGTGGTGTTTGTGGTGCTCAACAGCTTGTCGGTGAACATGCTGGGTATGCCATCGAAGATGGAATTGGTGGATCTTTAATCTAAGCTAACTATAAATGGCGACCCCAGATCTCAACTATGAATATCACACCATCACGATCGATTCGATTGGTCAAAGTAGTGCAAACACCTTCACCTGTTATCTTCAACAACCACTGAAAAATGTTGTTCAGGCTAAATTATTGGGTGCTCGTATTCGAACAACTACTGCTACAGAACACTGTTATGTCTCAATAGATGAACTCGACTCTATTTTTTCTGATCGTGCATCCAATGTACTCAACGGTCAGGCTTCTATGAGCGTTCTTAGAGGTTCTTTTGCTAGTATCGTATCCGATTCTTCTACTGTAGTCAAGTTTAAAGATGAGTATCCGATTTTCACTCAGTACATAGACCCCATTCGCCGTTTAGATCGATTCACTGTTACAATTCGTAATCAAGATGGTAACACGATCACTCGTTCGACCGCCTCGGATAAAAATGTTTTAGTCCTCCGATTCATGTGTAGGAAAAGTAATATGTAATTTTCTCTTTATAAAGTAAACGATGTCCGCTGGTATCACTCAACTTATTGCCGTTGGTGCCCAGGATGAATATATCATGGGTAAACCTGAGATATCGTTTTTTAGTTCAGTCTTTAAACGACACTCCAATTTTTCACAATCCATCGAAAAGCAAACGATCCATGGAAGTGTGAAAAGTAATTCTATGTCAAGTGTCCAGTTCGAAAGAACTGGTGATCTTCTCAGTTATGTCTATCTGACGATGGATGACAATACACAAGCTCTCGATTCACAAAGGTGGGATAACATCATCGAGAAAGTGGAGCTTCTGATAGGGGGATCTGTAGTTGATACACAAGATTCTGTATTTACTGAAAATATCGCTGTGGATACATTCGCACAAAACGTATCTAGAAGTGCTCAAGGTACACACCCGGGTATCTCTGCTCGGTCGTTTTTTTACCCTCTCCGTTTTTTTTTCTGTGAAACGCCACAATCAGCCCTCCCATTAGTAGCCCTCAATTACCATAATATAGAGCTCCGCATTTATTGGGGACCAGATGTCACTAACAAAAATATAGAAGTGTTTGCGAATTACATCTATTTGGATAATGAGGAGCGTGGAAACATAGCTTCTCGTAAACACGATATGTTAATAACCCAAGTTCAAAAGAACATTGGTTCTGGGACAACTCTCCAAGAACTCACATTTAATCACCCTGTGAAGTATTTAGCATCTTCTAATACAACAACGAATAGTGCTCTTACTTCACCTACAAATAGGGTAAAACTCAGTATTAATGGTATGGATATTGGAAATTATAGATGGGGTAAACCACATTTCATCGATGTGACACATTACTACCACACTAACTTTGTGGCCTCCCCCGATTTTTTCTTGTATCCGTTTTGCCTTTCTACGAGCTCCCATCAGCCCACTGGTACACTGAATTTTAGTCGGTTAAGTTCAGCCAAAATCACGAGTGAGACCATGAACATCACTGACCCTATATATGCCGTAAATTACAACGTGTTACGCATCGAGAATGGTATGGCGGGACTTCTTTATGCAAATTAAAATGACATTCTATATTAAATGGTCAAGAACTTGCCGACCGTGGAACGTTCCACGAAAATTAGATTCGGTAAAAATTGTACCAATGACCAGGCAGAAAACACGATTGTGTTTAATGCGAGTGAAGAGGAAATTGATACACCTTTTACGGATTCTGTATACATAACACCTCTACGTTTACGTACGGATCTGTCGGATAGAAATATTAGTGTACTGGCGTACAATCAAGTGACGAAGGAAATGATGGACTCTGGTGCAGTCGCCGAAGATATTCTTAATTTTGACCTCGAAGCGGCTGTGATTAACGGGAATGTTACATCAAATATAGTTTCTTTTAATAATGCAATCACCTCCGTGACAACACTCTCGAATGTTGGCATCTCTAATAATTCACCCACGGATACACTTTCTGTTGGTTCCAAAGTATTTGTAAATCAAACCGCATCTAATACAGTGCGAATTTTAGGAAGTACGTATATCCAAAATAATTTAGTAGTCGATGGAGATGCGACATTTAATGGACTCGTCACAACTTTACATTCTAATAACACTGTGATACGAGATGCCATTTTGGAAATTGGTAAAGATAACGTGGTTGGGGATGCGTCACTCGATCTGGGTTTTGTGATGACACGCCCAGGTTCAAATATAGCCGTCGGGTACCTAGAAAGTTCAAATGAATTTGCGATTGGGTACACACAATCGAGTGCCAATCATCATACGATTACACCTCTCACAACTCAAGATATTAACGTCCACGTGTACGGTCAAATTTTCACCGAATCCAATGTTGGTGTCATGAACACAAATCCTGTACACACTTTGGATGTGGGTTCAAACCTTTTCGTAGATGAATTTGGTTCAAATATTTTGGTGGTCACCGGTAACACGAGTATTTCCGCCGACTTGACTGTTGATGGAGATACTTTATTTGTAGATTCGGGTGTTGACAAAGTGGGTATTAATACATTAACCCCATCCGCAGAACTTCATGTCGTCGGTAATGTCTATGTGAGTTCTAATTTAACGGTTGACATAAATACACTTCATGTAGATGTTGAATCAAACCGAGTTGGTATAAATCAAATTAATCCTACAAAAGATCTCGATGTAAATGGAACAATCGCCGCTACTCGGCGCGTGGACAATTCTGGGTATGATCGTTTACTCATAGGTACAGATACGGGTGCTACCATTCACCCAAGTTCGAATGCACATCTCATTTCTTTGGGGTACCGAGCTGGTTATGACCGTCAACATTCCAACTCCATCGCCATTGGGTACAAATCTGGTAGTGTTACACAAGCAGAATCTTCTATAGCCATTGGTGAAAGATCCGGTGAAACCAACCAAGGGAATAGTTCTATCGCCATAGGTGAAAAGGCGGCCTATGAAAATCAAGCTGCATCTTCCATCGCCATCGGTGAAAACGCTGGTGGCCAGGATCAATTGGGTAATTCGATCGCCATAGGTAAAGATGCTGGTAGCCAAAATCAGGGTCAAAAATCCATCGCTATTGGTGATGGTGCGGGTAAGTTTAATCAAGGTGAGGGTGCTATAGCTATAGGGTATTACGCGGGGTACCCGACGGGTCAAGCTGCTGGGTCCGTTATCATAAATGGTGGTACAGATGCTGCGGGGTTTAATAATACCACCACACAAAATGCACTTTTTATAAACCCTGTGAGGAACGTGAACAATTCGAACATTCTCATGTATAACGCAGATTCCAAAGAATTCACATATGGAACGACCATACACAATACTGTCAATGTTTCCAATAATTTTACAGTCGATACAGATACACTTTTTGTTGATTCAGTGAACGACTCTGTCGGTATTAACAATGCTTCACCGGATGCCAACCTCCATGTGGTTGGTAATGTCTATGTGAGTTCCAATCTTACTGTGGATCTAAATACTCTCCATGTAGATACAAACAAACATTTTGTTGGTATTGAAACGAATTTTCCCGATGCAACGCTCCATGTGGTTGGAAATACATACATCTTAAACGATTTAACAGTAGATACAGACACTTTCCACGTTGACTCCACAAACAATTCCGTGGGTATAGAAACTAAAACACCCGATGCGAATCTTCATGTGGTTGGTAACGTGTATGTGTCGTCAAACTTAACAGTCGATACTGATACCCTTCATGTGGACTCAGTGTCCCATAGTGTCGGAGTTGAGACAAAGACACCTGACGCGAACCTTCATGTTGTGGGTAATACCTATGTGAGTTCCAACTTAACGGTTGATACAGACACTTTACATGTGGACGCAGTGACCCATAGTGTTGGAGTTGAGACAAAAACACCTGATGCCAATCTCCATGTGGTTGGTAATGTCTACGTGTCGTCTAATTTAACCGTGGATACGGATACTTTACATGTGGATGTGGTAAACAAGTTCATAGGACTTGGAACAGTGACACCCGACGCCAACCTTCATGTAGTAGGTAATACGTATATTTCTTCAAATCTAACTGTTGATACTAATACTTTACACGTGGATGTAGGGAACAAGTCCGTAGGACTTGGAACGGTGACACCCTCGGCTGAGTTACATGTCGTAGGTAATGTGTTCGTAACCTCAAATGTATCCATCGCCGATACCACAGCGACTTCATCCAAAACAACTGGCGCCCTTAAGGTTGGGGGTGGTTTGGGTGTCGTGGGTGATATTCACGCGACAAATACATATTTCGAAGACACGACAGCTAATAGTATCCTAGTAACTGATACCACAGCCACGAGCTCTAAAACCACGGGTGCTTTACGGGTTTCTGGTGGTCTAGGTGTCGTTGGGGATATTCATGCGACAAATACATACTTCGAAGATGCGACAGCTAATAGTATCCTAGTAACTGATACCACAGTCACAAACTCTAAAATCACGGGTGCTCTCATAGTCACAGGTGGTCTAGGTATAACTGGTGCTATACACGGAAGTGCAGTGAATGTTGAAGGTGTTGAAGCCGACAGTCTTCATGTAACCGATACAACTTCCACAACTTCTAAAACCACTGGCGCTGTGCGTTTAGCTGGTGGTTTAGGTGTTGCTGGTAACATTCACGCGACACATGTCAATTTTGAAGATGTCGTGGCTGATAGTTTGACAATCGAAGATACAACCTTATCCACATCTAAAACTACCGGATCGGTAATCGTCGCGGGTGGTATAGGTGTCACGGATAATGTATACGCATCTAGATTCGTGGGTGACGGTGGACTTCTTTCAAATATCGCAACAAATTTACAATCCATTTCTGAAAATGGAAATACAACTTCAAATATTATTCAATTCACTGGAACAGAAACAAGTTTTGTTTCCCATTCGAATGTTGGTATAGCCAACACTGAACCCAATCATACCCTAAGTGTTGGTACAAATTTCTATGTAAACGAGGATGGTGCAAACACTGTGGTTGTAGATGGAAATGTTTCCGTCAGTTCTAATTTGACCTTGGGAAGTAACATTGCTATAGTGGGTCTCAGTGTTGATAAGTTTCCAATCGTAGGTTCTACAAAGTTCTTGGAAGATTCAATCATAACTAAAAGTGGACCGGATATAGTTATTTCGGGTGGTCTTCAAGTTACTGGTAATATCTTTCAAACGGGTAATGTGTTTATAGTTGATTCAAATAATACAGTCATTCAAGATCGGATATTGACCCTCGCGAATAATAACACCCAAACGGCCCTCGATGTGGGTATCATCATGGAATACCCCGGACACAATATCGCCATAGCGCATCATGGTGATGAATCCCCCGAACGCCTTTCAATTGGTTATACTCTAAATAAACATACAGACACCCAAATTGATGCTGATAGTAATACGATAACCCTAGATGTTTTGGGTAATCTTCAAGTTCAAAATGATTTTACAGTAGATACGAGCACTTTCCATGTAGATTCAGTGACAAATCGTGTGGGTGTACTCACGGCAGCTCCCGCGTATACACTAGATGTTCACGGAAACTCGAATGTGGCTGTCGCCCGTTCTAAATCTTCAGTGGTGACGGATGGTACAGATTCGGGGAGTAAAACAACCGGTGCAGTTACCATCATAGGTGGCCTAGGTGTGGGTAAAAATCTATATGCGAAAGATGTAAACTTTGAAGCCGCTACCCTCGATAGTGCAACCATTCAGAATGTTACATCCACTACGAATAAGACCTCGGGTGCACTCATAGTGGGTGGAGGTATAGGTGTTGCGGGTAACATTCATGCGTCAAATGTAAACTTTGAAGATGCTGAAATAGATAGCCTAACCGTTACAGATGGAACACCCACAAACTCTAAAACTTCGGGTGCAGTCAAAATTGCGGGTGGCCTAGGTGTCGTGGGTGCTATACACGGAAGCGCGGTAAACTTTGAGGGTGCCGAGGTGGATAATCTCACTGTGACTGATACAACTATCTCTACTTCAACAGGATCTGGGGCAGTCACGGTAGCGGGTGGTATCGGTGTTTCGGGAAATGTCTACGCGGCAAAGTTTTATGGTGATGGTAGTACCCTCACAGGTCTCGTTACTAGACTTGAAGATGTCACCAATAATGGAAATACCACATCAAACACAATTCAATTTAATAATAATCAAAGTCTTTACGATACGAGTTTTGTGACCACAGGTAAAGTTGGTATTAAAACAGCGACCCCGGTGTATGATCTTGAAGTGACTGGTAATTCATACATTTCCTCAAATGTCACTGTAGATACAAATACTTTCCACGTAGATGCTGTAAACAACAAGGTTGGTGTGGGTACCACTGAGCCTGATAAAACCTTGCACGTTCAAGGTGACATTAAATTTACTGGAACTTTATTCGAAGATGATGCTCCATTCGTCACTTCTCCTTGGGTCACTACGGGCTCAGACATTTACTACAATGTAGGGAACGTGGGTTTCGGGACAAACGCTAATGTGGATGCCAACGTTCATGTCAATGGAAATGTGTATGTGTCCTCAAATATACACGCGGGACCCAACGCAAATCAGACATCGTTTCTTGGTCGCGCTGCTATAGGATATAACGGATCAGATGATGATCACGCAACATTCGCACACTTCGATCACAATAGTGCTACCAATTTCGCCCTTAAACAGACAGCCTCTGGACCAACACATCTCAATACACCATCTTCTCAACACATCCGTTTTTCGGTGCATAATGAAGAAAAGATGCGAATCACGGGTGGGGGTGATCTAAAAGTTGGTTCTAATATTCTGTACGTAGATGCATCTGAGGCGAGTGTTGGTTTGGGAACCGCGACACCCAGTTCCAATCTTCACGTGGTTGGTAATGCATATGTAAGCTCAAACCTCACTGTAGGAAATAACGTATATGTCACTGGTGGTCTCATCACAAACATGGGTGGTGTCACTAAAAAGACATACAGTCTCTCTAGAACTGTTGGTACAGGAATCACTCCTCTAGTTGATATAAATTTCACATCAAATATCTTTTATGCGAAGATCACTGCGCAACTCATAGACGGTGACGAGGATCTTAGTACAATGATTTTAGAAGTTTCGGGTGGGCGTAAGAGCGGGGATACCCCAACAAAGAACATAGCTGTAGGTACTAAAAACATATTTGGTGATCAAACTAATACAAATCCTTGGAATCCCACTGTTACCACAACCGGTAACAAGGTAACCTTAACATCCAGTAACAATTTAGATTCAGGAGATGGGTACGATATCTTTATAGAATATATGTCTTCGAATTCAGATGGAGGGGTTGTGTCTGTAGCTGAGAGAGTTGGTGGAACTTCGACAACACTGGCTACTTTTGGGTACTAAACAAAGTCCCATCAAATATACAAAAATCTTATAGACGAAAAAGGTGTATAAGATTTTCTCCGGTACTATTAAATGGTGAAGACTAATATCCAGACATTTCCTGGTGAAGTCGAAATTTTAAGTAACCTACACGTGGGTAGTTACTTTACAGCAAATGGTGCGGCTTCAAATGTTCTGGAAATTACTGGTAATGTAGGAGCAACATTTTTTGTGGGTGATGGTGGTTTTCTTTCTAACATCGCAACAACATTGAATGATATCACAAACCAGGGAAATGTTATTTCCAATGTCGTCACTTTTGAGGCGAATACACACTATGGGGGTATAGGTTTTGTAACGAGCAGTAATGTTGGTATCCAAAACACAAATCCCTTACATACATTAAGTGTTGGTGATAAAGTCATATTCGATGATAATACGGTTGAAAGTTCCGGGCAAAGTGTGATTCAAGTTGATGGGCGTATATCTGCTACGCGTTTTCAAGGTGATGGTGGTCTCCTATCGAATATTGCGACAACCCTCTCGTCTATCGTAAATCAAGGTAATGTCGCATCTAACTGTATTATTCTCGAAGCAAATGCACATTATAATGGTGTAGGTTTGGTAACGAGCAGTAACGTTGGTATTCAAAATACAAACCCCACTTTCGATTTAAGTGTGGGTTCCAATCTCCATGTAGATGATACGGGGGCCAATGTCCTAACGGTTCATGGTAACGTTACAACGAATAAATTAAACTTGGGTGTATTTTCAATTACTCCCGCATACGGTCTAAATGATGTGTGCTCAACAAGTAACGGAACGTCAAATGTTGTTCAATTCCAAAACAGTAATACAAGTATCGTGACAACCTCTAACATAAACGTCGGTGGTCAAGTTATTATCACGGGTGCCACTAAGGGTCTCGATGTGACCTCAAACATAGAATTAGGGGGCCGACTTAAGTTTGACAGTAACGTCTTCATCGATACCCTTAGGGTTGCTGACGTGGCTGCGAACCTTGTCACGTACGATAGGGTTACGGGAGAACTCACTGATTCTGGTGGAACTTTCTTGAACAAGTTTGCCATCGTCTCCGAACAACCTCCTTCGGATCTTTTCGCAAATGCGACTACCGTGACCGATCATGGGTCATACACCCTCACAACTTCAAACTTAGCTACAAACTCTAATACCTACAACGCCTTTGATGGTACCGCGAACGCATGGACGGGTGGCACTGGCATGTACATCGGTGGTTCAAATGTCCTCATAGAAACAAATCTTACCCAACTTTCTAATTTACACCCTACACAGTTTGGTGACTGGCTCGCTATCGAGTTCCCGTATAAAACCACACTTCGTCATATGAAATTGACTCCCGCCACGGTATGGCAATCGTTCCCTTACGCGGCGAACCTATATGCGACCAACAATGATCTTACTTGGACTGAAATCAAGTATTGGGATGGTCTCAACCCTGGGTCAGCCTCTAACGTCCAGACAATCACGGTGAATGCCACTGAGCAGTTCAAGAAGTATGCCCTCGTCACCACTAAGCTTGTCCCCAATACAAACATCGCATCAGCTGTCGCCCTCCAAGATTGGCAATTGTTCACCGAATCCTTCTCGATCGATGGGGGGAAGGTGGCGATGGCGCAACAAGCCGCGACCGGTGGTGAAACCGTCATGGACCAACATGGGCCTCATGGGAGGGGTGTTACACCCCTGAAGAAGTATCCAGAGATTGTCTTCGAGAGTGGGAAGTTTGACTCTAACGACTCGACGAATACCTACGTCCAAGCGGGGTACAGTGTAAGCGGGAGTAATTTTCAATCACCTTTTGCTCCATATCGTGCATTTAATAGTATAATGAATGACGCTAACGCTCGTTGGAGAAGTAATAATTTATACGTAAATAATAGCTCGACCGCTAATCCTTCGGCACTAGATTCATCATCACCACAAACCCAACTCGATACGAATACGAGTATCGGTGAGTATTTGATTCTCAACATACCCAAAAAAATTAAACTTAAACACATCATCGTGAATGCACCACATAAGCACATGCCATATGAAGTTGATATCTATGGGAGAAACGAAGGTGTAAGCACATGGACACATGTCAAAAATTACATATATTCGGTGCCAACTCGTGCATCGGGTGGGCAGAATACAACTAAACAAGACATAGACGCCACAGAATACTATTCCGAATACGCCTTTGTGGTAGTAAAAACCAATGGTAATGCCGGTGCCTCTATTGGCGAACTTCAACTCTACGGCTACGAAGAGGACCAACCCTTAGGTGACACCTCCGTAGACACCACCTTCACGTCCATCATGAACACCCCCCAAACCACCGGGGCCCAGGTGTACGTAGATGGGATCCTAGGTGAGACCTTTACCAATAGGGTCGTGGGTCCAACCGTTTCCAATACACACACGACCTACGTGAGTGCGGAGAAATATTGGGAACTTTCAGGGAATGTTGAATCTAATGTGACCCTCGAGGCCAATACGTTCCTTTCGGGTGATGCCCCTCACTCCCTCTCTATGTGGTTCAATTCTTCTAATTTGGAGGCGAATGTATCCAATTCGTGTATCTTTTCATTGAACTCGGGTGAGGAGAAACTCGATTACATGGATGTTGTTCATACTGATACATACCAAACTGTGCAGAAGTTACTGGCATCTGATGGAGGTGGGGATGACCGATTTGGAGCGGGTGACGGTAGTAATTCTTTGGGTATGTCAGGTGATGGTTCTGTAGTTGTAGTAGGTTCCAAACTTGATGATGACAAGGGTACTGACGCCGGTGCTGCTTACATTTTCATAAAAGACGCAAACGGTCACTGGAATGAAGTTCAAAAACTTTTGGCTTCGGATGGAGCTGCGGATGACCGATTTGGTTGCGGGGCCGACATTTCAAGTGATGGAAACTATATTGTTATTGGTGCGCGCCTTGCTCATCGATCGTCGGTTGTCTCCGGTTCCGTTGACGCCGCTGGTGCGATATATATATTTAAGAGAACTGTGGGTACTAACTCATGGGTAGAACAACAGATTTTGATATCAGACGCCCCATCGGTGGACGACCACTTTGGTTTTCAAGTAAATATTTCTAGTGACGGTACATATGTTGTCGCCTCAGAAATGAATGATGACCGCGGACACACAGGTTCAGTGAGCAATGCGGGTTCCGCATATGTGTTCAAAAGAACTGGCAGTACCTGGAACACGACACCTTATAGATTGTTTGCAAGTGATAGTGCCACGAGTGACTATTTCGGGACAGCCCTTGAAATTTCGGATGATGGAAATTTCGTAGCAGTTGGTGCAATGTTTGATAATGGCGTTGGTACCGATGATGATGGTTCCGTGTACATGTTCGCCAGGACCGGGGACAATACATGGGTGCAACAACAAAAAATCAATAATCCAAGTGTATCTTTAACAAATAATTATTTTGGTGGACAAAACCAAAGTGTTTCTATATCTTCGGATGGAACCTACCTCATCGTCGGTGCGTATGGCCGAGGCCCGTCATACAATAATGGCGCAGTCTTCTTTTTCCAACGTACCGGAAGCTCGGTGTCTGACTGGACTTGGAGTTTGATGGGTAGTGTACAAACCAATCCTACAGGTGCCACGGGTGATCTATTCGGGCGAGCCGTTAAAATGTCCCCAGATGGTACCGTAGCTTTAGTTCATTCTAGAGCTGATGTCGATCGCGTTTTTTCCGCGTCGCTGACAGTAGATATGGGTGCAGTATTTGTATACAAACGCTCGGGGAGTACGTGGACCTACTCGCACAAAATTCAACATAAAGATCGGACAGCCAGTGACTTTTTTGGTTCGGCACTTGCTATATCAACGGATGGTAGTTATTTTGTAGCGGGTATGGAGTACGATGATGATCTAGGCAGCCGTGCGGGTGCCGCCTACATATACACACGTGATACCACACATCACTTCACAACTGATTTGAAACTCCAATCGAACACGTGGCACAACCTGACCTACGCGTACCAAGGTGAAGGTGGCTCCCGAGTAACCTACCTCGATGGACGTAAGGTGGTCGATGAGACAATCGAAGATACGTACGGAGAGTACCCACCGTTCGCGATGAGTACTTATAGCCAAAATGGGTACACAGTGACTACAAGTAGCGAAACTAATAACTCATGGTTAGCGTGGAAAGCGTTTGACCGGAAATTGGGAAATAATGCCTGGCATACACATGGAGGGTATGATGCAAATTCTACAGGTGCCCATAACGCCAATGTAACTTTGGGTGGTCACTTGGGTCACTGGATACAACTCGAGAGTCCGCATAAAATAAAAGTTTCTTATTTTTCGCTTAGGGGTAGGGATGGAAGTGCTGCCCAATTACCTAAAAGTTTTAAACTGATCGGTTCCAATTCGGGTATAGATGATCCAGGTGAATGGGACGTTTTACTCACAGTAGCCGATGCCTCTATGGTTAATGCGCAAACTAAATCTTTGTTTGTGAATTCTACTAAATTCTATAAATTTCACGCACTCGTATTCAGTCACGGTGAATCAAATGCATCCGTGGTGGTTGCAGGAATAACTTACTACGGCCAACGTGAGAATGACCTGGTCCGCCTTCCCGATCCCACCAACGTTCTCAAGTATCCGCACATCATCATAAATGAACCAACGAAACGTGGGTATGTAGTAAGTCAAAGTTCCCAGCTCGTACCACCGAATGCGACTGGTTCTTATCAAGCGTATAATATTTTCGACGGTGAATTAGTTTTTGATGGAGGAGATACTAATAGACCACCCAACGGAACTGCGTGGATTACAATGGGTAGTAAATATGACGGTTCAGGGAATCCTACCGGAACGGCGGCGACTACGGATGTGACTGGTCAAAGTCCACTCGCAACACCCGGTGAATATTTTCAACTTGAATTACCACATAAAGTGAAGTTATCTTCTATTCGTGTTATGGGACCTACGGAAAACACGACTAGGTTAGCTGATAGGTCACCGGTTGATGCGGTTTTAGCTGGTAGTAATAACGGAACAACGTGGACGACCGTTTTAACCTATACAGGTGCTTCTTGGACAACTCTTAGCGAATTTAAGAGTTTCCCCGCGAACGTCGATTCGACGAATGCGTATAAATATTTTAGATTTATAATCACAAAAAACGGTGGTAATGGTAATGGATCTCTTCAAGAATTCGAATTCTACGGCACAGAAGAGGCCACCTCCGTCCCCATTCAAATCGGTGGTGGGAACATCGACCGCGTGGCCAACTTTAGGGTGTACGACAAGTTTGTGGGGGAGGACCAAGCCCTCGAGATTTGGGATGCCCAAAAGGACCATTTCGGGAGGGCCAAATCCTCGATGACTTTACAGAAAGGTCGGCTCGGTATAGGCACGACGGAACCTCAAGGAAGGTTGGCGGTCCTCGATGAACCCCACAACTTGGAAGAGTTTCCTCCTAGTGCTATGTCCGCGTCTGAGACACATATTAACGGGCATGGGGTTTTTAGAGCATGGGCGAGTAGAGAATCGACAGCAGGTTCACAAGCGTGGGAGGCATTTAACAAATTGTACGGCTCGGATACTTCTTCCGGTTGGGATTCTTCTTCACACCCGTTCTCCTCAGGGGTCGATCAATACAGTGAAGCTACGGGTAAATATATAGGTACGGATGAAACGCATACCGTAGATTCGGATGTTATAAAGGGTACGTACATACAGTTGGAATTGCCATATAAAGTAAAACTTTCCTCTTTTAGTATTTCACCCCAAGGGCGTTCAGGGACCGACCATAATTTTTACGGAGGAGCACGAATGCCCGAAACAGGTTCTTTGGTTGGTTCGAATGATGGCGTAAATTGGCATTTAATTGGAACCATCAGGGAAAATTATTATACAGTGGCTCTCAAAAATTTTAAAATGAATACCACAAAATATTATTCATATTTCCGTCTTATAGCTCAGTCTATTACATCACTAAGTCTTCCGAACATTCCCGTGATGAGTGTTTACTCAACATTCAGAAACAGATTTAATTTGTCGGGGCTCGTATTCTTTGGTGTCCGTGAACAGAGTCAATCCGTCCTCCACGATGGCCAACTGACCCTCACGAAGAACCTCTCCGTCCCCCAAATCGGGCCTGTATTGGGTGAATATCCAACACCTAGACGAGAAAAGCTCATTCTGGAATATAATACAGCACTTACGATACACTCAGATGATCAAGTAATCGATACCAGTGGTAATTCAAACGACGGAAATAAAAACGGTAGCAACCCATTTTACGATACTAGCAGAAGAGCCCTTATGTTTGATGGCGCCGATGATTGGATTTATCCAGAAACACATATGGGAAATACCGGTGGAGCCTGGAAACACAGTTTTTCGGTATGGATTAATACATTGTCAAGTACTGATGGAACATTTTTTTCTGTAGGTGTTGAATCTGAAGGTGATTCATCCGCAGTTCGAATAGAAGATGCCAGTTCTATACGGTGGTTTTTTTACGCTAGCGATATAGTTTATGATTTACCTAGTGGTTCCACTTTTGATATCACCGGTAATTCGTGGTACCATGTAGCGGGTTCGTATAATGGTGGTGTTGGTGTGCATAGCCGTAGATTATGGATAAACGGACAAGAATGTAAAGGTGTGGTAGATCATTCATATGCAAACGGGACCCCGTTAACCATAGAAGCAAACACTTCATTGCGGATAGGTGTACGTAAGAACAACGCCGACGATTTTTATGGGTGGATGTCGATGTTCCGCATTTACGACTGTGCGCTTACACCCGAAGAGATATACACATTATACAAACAAGGGCGGGTACCTCCCGTTCATCATTTACAACTCGTCGACTCTACTATGACAATAGGGTCACACGATCGTTACATGGGTGCTCAGTTAGATGTTGCGGGACATATACGAGCGGGTTCCGCTCCCATGCATACATTTACCGGACAGCATAGATGTTTCCCCGATGAACCAGTTGAGAAGGGTCTCATCGTTTCAGCTAAAAAGAATCAATTTGTGAAACTGAACGGGTTTGCGACTGGTCAAGATGCGATCACCATAGATGAATCTCTTCCCATCGTTTCTCTTTCAAATGTGGTTCAAGATAAAGCGTGTTTTGGTGTGGTTTCATCTATAGAAAAATCAACACCTAGAAGAAGTCAGATTGTGAATGGTATAATTTCCGACGCTAAAAAGGAAAGTGGTGATAACCGCGCCGTAGTAAACTCCGTCGGTGAGGGTGCTATTTGGGTGGTGGATACTGGAGGAGCCCTAGAGTCGGGTGATTACATCACAACATCCAATGTGGTAGGATACGGTCAAAAGCAGGATGATGATATTCTCCACAATTACACGGTTGCCAAAATTACCATGGATTGTGACTTTACGGGGTCCAACGTCGCCGTTCAAACTATTAAACGCGAAGACACTGGTCTCCAAACCATCATGGAAGATACTTGGAACCAACTCGTGGACTATGACCGTTCATCCAATACAGAGACCCAATATTCCAACACTTTAGCACCCTCGGCCTACTCGGACCAATCGGGATACACACCAAGAGAGGTGACCACTATAGTTGACTACACAGATGGATCTAATATCGTATCCATAGCTGAATGGTCCAATCTAGAATCAAACATTCAAAATACATACCAAAGCAATACATTCACGGAAATTGTGGATTATACAAAATTCGTGAGCGTTAGTGAGTGGTCCAACCTGACCACAGAAACTCAAAACACATACTCAGAAGCTGAAATCACAACCTATTACCAAATTCAAAGAGGTGAAAATGTCCTCGATGAAAACGGTCAGCTCCAATTTGAGGACAAGACGGGTGCGACTGAAGCACCATATGAGAGGCGGTTCTTAGATGTTTCAGGTGCCCAAACAGATGAGGCGAATGCGGTGCACATAGCAGCCTTCGTGGGGTGCACGTACCATTGTGGCTAAGTCCCGATTTGAGACCGAAGGTCTCTGGTCGTACACGAAAAAAAACTTCTTACAAATTGAGTTCCAGTTTGTAACAAGTCCTGTATCAAATAAAAGCCGTAGGCTTTTGGTCTTTTAAAAAAACCTCGCCCTATATTAAATGCCTATCATTGATACCCCGGCGGGTACTCTTGAGGTAACTAACGCTATCTTGAGTGCCAGTGAATTTAGGGCGACTCAAAAAATAAGTGTTTCTAACTCAGCACCAACTAAGAACTTTTCAGTGGGTGATAAATTTCATGTGAGTACAACCGATGCGGATGCCGTTAATATTACAGGGAACCTGGTCGCACAAAAACTTAAAATCGGAAATCTTCTCGTCAGTCCAACCTTCGATTTAGCCGCCGTTTCTAATGTGGGGAATACAACCTCCAATACCCTCCAATTTGCCAATGCTACCACATCTTTCGTGGCCTCCTCAAACGTCGAGATTGGTGGGAATATTACGCTCACCTCAAACGCCCAGGTGAAGGTTGGTTCCAACGTCCTCGCGGAATACACGGGACCTCACGGGAGGGAGCCGAAGGAGATGCCTCTCAAGAAGTTTCCCGAAATTGCTTTTGATGCTTCTAAATTGGATGGGAATGATACGACCAATACGTACACACAAGCGGGGTATACGGTGAGTGCGAGTAGTCAAGATTCTACAGGTTTCGCATATTTAGCATTTGACGGTATAGCTGATGGTAGTAGAGGATATCACGGGACCGGGACCGGTTTATATAGTTCGGGGGTATATCAAGGAACTAATAAATTAACGGGACCTGGACCTATAGATTATGACGGTGAATGGATTAAACTTGAATTACCTCATAAAATAAAAGTTACAGGTGTAAGTTTTGCACCAAGGGCTAATTTTCCTGGTAGAATACCACATAAAGGGTATATCTTAGGTAGTAATACGGGTTCCGACGGAAGTTGGGAACTGGTTCATAGTTTTGATAATGTGACTACAACCGAGGGTGTGACTAAAAGAATTGATTTCACAGGTACAAATGCGTACTACAAATATATAGCTATGGTAGCAAAAGAAACCACGTCGCCGGGTGTTCGCTTAAACTTTTCGGAACTCGAATACTACGGCTACGAAGAACCCGCACCACCCGGTGACCTTTCCCTAGACACTACCCTAAAGTCTACGTTCAATTCCGTTCGGTCGAACAATTACGTGATGTATTTCGATGGGAAGCATTTCGTTCCCGGTGACGGTGGAACCTCAAATAACCTTGTGGAGAACTCGAATAAATCTGTGATCCACCATAACGCCACCTATGATTCTACGGGTAAGTATTGGACTTTGGATGGGTCTACGGAGAGTAACGTGACCACAGGTTCCCTTGGATTTGAGGGTGATGCGCCACACACAGTCTCCACTTGGATCAACGCCTCGAATCTGGAGGCGAATGCCTTGACCCAACAGCTCTTCAGTATAGGGTCGGGGTACTCCGAGGAAATCATTCGGGTTGACGATACCCAAATCGCCGCGAACACGTGGCACAACGTGACCTATGCGTACCAAGGTGAAGGTGGGTCCAAGGTAACCTACGTGGATGGACGTAAGGTTGCGGAGGCCCAAGTTGAGGATACCTTCGGGGACTACCCACCCTTCGAGATGACGGACTTTGAGACTGGGGGGTTCCGAGCAAGTGCGAGTAATTTTACTAGTACTTACTACCCATGGACAGCGTTCGATGGACTTCGTGGAAATGTGGGGGAAGGGTGGGCTACTGATGGTGGTTTATACACAGTTGGTGGAGACGGTGCTGCTACATCGTCTGCTACAGAATTTCCAGTTGGTACGGGGAGACGAGGTGAGTATTTAGATTTGGAAATGCCATATAAATTAAAAGTTAGCTATTTCGTGATACAGACTAGAGATGTAAGTCATGCGAAAATACCCGAGGACTCACCCCATGAAGGATATCTTTATGGTAGTAATGACGGTATAAATTGGACCGTAATCAAGTTTTTTAGTGGTTTAACATACGGGGGAGCTAGTGTAAACTCTGGAGCCGAAGAAATCGTAACTGTAAATTCTACAACAGCTTACAAATATTTAAGGCTTCAAGCTACTAAAAGAGGTGGAGCTAATGGAAACGATTCGTATATTGCGATTGGTGAACTCAAATTCTACGGCCACAAGGAAGGCGACCTGACCCGATTCCCCGAGCCGACGCGGGTCCTCAAGTATCCACACGTGGCGATGACGGGTCCGGGGCAGAGGGGGTATGTGGCGAGTGCGAATGAGGAACAGGGTAATTTTAAAGCATATAAGGCATTTAACAATACAGTAAGCTCGTCGGGGGCCAATTTACATCATTGGACTTCTCCAAACTTAAATTACGATAATAACGGAGATTTTACGGCGGGTACTGCAGCGATTCATACTACGAATGTTGGGGGTACATCAAAATATGGTAATTGGTGTCAAATAGAATTACCACACAAACTTAAATACAGTTATTCTAGAATTAGGGCACCATATCATCACATAGGTCGTCAGCCCCGCGAAGGATATATTGTGGGTAGTAATGATTTATCTGGTCAATGGACAATATTACATAATTTTTCGGGTGTGACAAGAAGTGCTGCAACCGATTATAGTACTTACACACCATCCTCGGCACCGACACAGTATTTCAAGTATATCAGAATTGTCATTGAAAAGTTGGGGGCAGGTGCGGGCTCGCTGGCCTACGCGGGAATTGATGAATGGGAACTCTACGGCACCCAAGAGGATACCGAAACCCCTATGATCGTGGGTGGTCCCTTCGCGGGTAAGGTGGCGAACTTTAGGGTTTATGACCAGTACTTGGGTGACGAGCGGATCCAAGAGATTTACGATGCGCAAAAGGATGAATTCGGGCACAAGAAATCCTCGATGACCTTCTACAAGGGTCGCATAGGTGTGGGCACGACTGAACCTGAAGGCGCTTTGACGGTCATAGATGAACCCCATACTTTGGAAAGGTTCCCCGCAACCGATCTTGCTTCCAACGATACGTACATAGATGGACAAGGGATTATTAAGGTAAGGTCTAGTTATCAAGGTGAACATGATAGATCTCTCGGTGTTCCTGATCATGCATATCGTACAGATGTTCACGCGTACAGGGCCTTTAAGGGTGATAGGAATTGGAAAAGTCTTCCGGAAAGAAATACCAGAATGTCCGAAGAAGTTGATTTCGGGGCATGGCTCAAGATCCAAACTCCACAATCCATGAGTCTCAAGAAGGCTGAGATTGAGTCGCAACCTTCTTGGCAACAGGTTGGGAGTGAGGTACAAGGAGCCAATTCGAATGAACAATTTGGACGCGCGGTCGCATGTTCGCATGATGGTACGCGTATTATCGCAGGTGGTGACTTAGCGAGTAGCAGTCAGGGTATAGCCCGGGTATACGATTGGAATGGAAGCGCGTGGACCCAAGTTGGATCAAACCTAACAGGCGTTAACACGTCGACAGGTCAATTTGGAAGAGCCGTAGCTATTTCAGGTGATGGGAATATCATGGCTGTAGCTGCACCTTTTGAGCATAGTAACGGTTCCGACTCGGGGACTGTTAGGGTATATTATCTGGTGGGCGCCACATGGACCATTTTACCCGATTCGGGGAGTTTGACTGCAAGTGCACCAGCTTCAATTTCCGACGCCTTCGTAGGTTCGGCGGCGAATATGTATCTAGGTTATGGAATTATACAACTTTCGTATGATGGTAAAACAATCGCCATGTGTGAATACGGATATGATGCTACGGGGCCGACCCGGGCTGATGCTGGTAGAGTGTTAGTATACAAGTATTCAAACGGTGCCTGGTCTTATAAGGGAACCGGTGCTTCTCAATTTGTGGGAGACACCGCAGACGTCCATTTTGGTTCTGGACAGAGTATGAGTGAAGATGGTGACCATTTAGCATTAGGAACAACCGATGCCGGGCATTTTGTTGAAGTCTATAAATGGGATGCTACGTCCAGCACTTGGGGTATAAAAGGTGCGAGAATAAATTATCCTGGTAGTGGTGTTGATCATTTTGGACCAATGGTGAGTATATCCAACGATGGAAACACATTAGCAGTCGGTGTAAGGGATGCTGATATAGCTGAGGGCGCACGTTTGGATAACGGTGGTTTAGTATATGTGTATCACTGGACTGGATCTGCGTGGGGAACCCCTTATACACTTACGTACGATGAAACTTCCGATGAGGATTTTGGAATTATGTTAAGCTTATCCGGTGACGGTAAAAGGTTGATTGTAGGCGCTGATAGCGAGTCTAATGATGCCGGAGAACTATTTGTGTTTGAATATACGGGAAATTCATGGATAATGACAATACCTGGTATACTTGGAGATAGTGGAGGTTATTTAGGTTTTGGACCCACGGGTGGCGGTGGGCATGCTCTCGCTTTGTCCCGAGATGGTTCGACAATCGTTGGAGGTGAACTTGGGGATAATGGGGTCGCCGGAAGTGATTCTGGCCGTTTCCGTGTTTGGAACATGCCCTCGAACATCAAAAGTATTTGGGGAAGTAATGATGATGTGAACTGGACAAAGATTACCACAGCCCCCACCCGTGAAGAGGCAACCTCGAATGTTGCTGGACTCGCGTTTGGTTACGGTGACCGCCTAGAGTTTAAGAATTTGGATAACCCCAACTATTACAAGTACCACGCGATCGTCGCGGATGCTTTTACTACCCTTAAGAATATAAGACTATACGGTATTCGCGAAAAAGCGTCGAGTACCATTCATGATGGGGCCTTGACCCTCACGAAGAACCTCGTCGTTCCTAGGATTGGTCCAGCCTTTGACGCCGACGATACACCGAGGCGTGACCGACTTGTCGTGGAATACACTACCTCGACGAATCCCACAGACTACGGTTACGTAAAAGATACGTCGGGTAACGGATACGATGCGAACATGGTGGGAGTGGTTTATAATCCATCCGATAAATCGTTCGAGTGTTCGGCGAGTGACGGAAGTCAGTGGATCGAAACCCAAATACCAAACGGTTCTCGATTCAACACCCAATTTACCGTGAGTGTATGGGCAAATATGGGTCAATTTAATCTTACATCTCTATACGGATTCATATTCGCCTTGGGTGACAGAAATCAAACCGGATTGAGTTCCACTTCTGGTAACGAAATCTCATTAGTTTACAATCACGCGGGTCTCACCGAAGGGACGTTCTTTGCGGGTATGGATGGTGCGAATATCATTTTTAAAGAATGGACGACTCACAACAGTCACATGGGTCAGTGGTACCACTTAACTATTACATATGACGGATCTACTTTGTATGTATACAAAAATGGAGAAAATTCTGGATATGCTGCCAGGACGGCACCAGTTTTACCCGACGATAATTGTGTCGTGCGTCTATTTGGTGACGCGGTGAATGAAAACGCTACTCACCAAGGTGTTCAATCGAGAATTTCTAATTTCAAACTTTACGACTGTTGTCTCACTCGAGATGAAGTGAGGACTCTCTATGATATGGGTCGGTGCGATGAGGGTCACCATGTCGTCAGTTTTGAAAAGACACGGGTTGGAATAGGTCTCGGAGATGGTTGCGCTCCAAAGGCGGACTTGGATGTACGAGGAAGAGTGCGAATTGGTCCGAGTGGTCAGCAATGGAGAACCTCCGATGATTTTGGCGACCGTATAATTGAATTCCACAGTGGACAAGCTACGAGTGGTCAACCAACACTCGAAGTTACACATCATGGTGGCACCCGAGTGAGTCCAACTCCAACCGTATTACAAATATCTAATGAACTGGGTGGAGGTTCAGATTGGAGTACGACTGAACCCTACGCCTTATTAGCATTCGCAAATTCAGATGGTTCGGGGTCCGGTGTTGCTGGTCCCGCGGCTTCTGTAGGTGCGGTATGTGACACCGTAAGTGGTGGTGGTGACACTCGTTTGGCTTTTTTCACGAATAGTGGTATTGATCATCTCGAAAGGATGTGTGTAAATCATGATGGCAACGTCGGAATCGGGACAAGTCTTCCTTACGCAAAACTTGACGTTAGAGGCTACATATCGACGAACGTTGTTTATGGTCAGCGTAGATATTTCCGCTATGATACGAATCTCACGTCCATCGCTTCTACTTGGGGTAGTGCGAGTATTTATGGGACTCATTCTATAGTGTGCGGTAGTTATATAGCATCTGTCGAGGGTTCTATTGGTGGTAGTGATAAACGCATTAAAAAAGAAATAGTTGACGTTGAAGATGGGGCAGCTTTAGAGACATTAAGACTACTCAAACCCAAACAATACAAATATAGAGACGAGGTTAAGCGGGGGTCTGAACCTGTATGGGGGTTCATCGCCCAAGAGGTTGGTGATACTTTACCTTACGCAACACAACTACGAACGGAGTGCCTTCCAAATATATACGAGTTGGCTAATGTGTCTGATTCTAATGTGATTACCTTTAGCAACTTTGATACTTCCAACCTTGAGAGTAATGCGATGGTCTTGAAGGTGTATGATGTTGACGATACGGAGCATTTAATCAATATTACGGAGGTCATAGATGGGCATAGCATTCGTGTTGATGAAGTCCTGACGGAATGGACTGAGGATGATAAAATATTCGTGTATGGTCAGCGGGTAGATGACTTTGTGTTCCTCAAGAAAGACGCCATCTGGACGGTGGCTACATCGGCTCTACAGGAGGTGGATCGCCAACTCCAAGTTGAAAAGGCGAAGGTTACTACACTCGAAACGCAACTCACGTCAGTCCTTGCACGTCTCGATGCTTTAGAAAGTGCCTAGTCCCAAGTCTGTAAGACTTGTCCCCCCCCCAGTCTCACGATTGGCCTACGGCCAAGTGTGAATTCTTTCCTCCCCTTATAATAAATGTCGTACTACTCGAACCTTGTGAGTATCGTTCAGTCCAACGTCGTTTCTAACGTCACCGTGGCTGAGTACTCCAATCTCTCAGTTGACGACCAGGCCAACTACTTGGAGTGTAGCTACTACTCCTCGAACAGTGCTGGGTACTACTCGAACCTCATGGTCTATGATGGAATCAATGTATTCTCCAACATTTCCTCGAATGCCTATAATGAATTGACCCCCGATCAACAGGGTGGATTTACCCCGGTCATAGAGTACTCTAACGTCACGACCACGGATAGTCCCCACCATTATGTCAAGGTGGTCACACACTACTCAAATCTCGTGGTTTCTAATGTTGTGACCTACTCCAACATAGACTCGAACGCTTACGCAAATCTCGTGACCACCCGACCTTCCTTCACAGTCTTCCGGAAATACGTTCCAACTGGATACTTTGAAATTTCGGTCCAAGAATATGCTGCAAAGTCCCTAGAAGAACGGGCAGAATACGTCGCTGAAACTATTCCAGAGGCTATTACTTCTAATTTACAGCCTTTTTATACCCTCGTTTCGGGTTCTGAGTGAACTCGTTCCAGTCGCTTTGCGACTGACCCCTCCCCCCACACTTCTTACAAACTACTTTTGTCCTAGTTTGTAAGAAGTATCAAACAAAGCCTCTGGCTTTTTCAGTGTTTAAAAAAACCTCCCCTTATATTAAATGTCGTTCGAACCACCAGCAGGCATTCTGGACATTGGGAATGCCACACTTCGGGTGGGAAAACTTGAAGTCGCTGAAACCTCAGGTCTGAACCAGGGTCTCTTGAATATCGTAAAGAACAACCTACTCATAACTTCAAACACTGAATATGCCAGCTCTAATACATGGGGTATCAAGCTCCCTACAACTTGGGTAGCTGATTTTGATGTTAAGGGTCATTCGGAAAAATACGTAGAATTCAATTTTTACAATGAAGATAAGACTTCAAACGCTTTAGGATACCTTCTAAACTTTAAGGATACAACTTTGTCTTTGATGTACGATACAAGTTTATCCGAAGATCAAAATATTCTCGCCACAGCCACGATCCCTACTATTGTCGGTGCTTTCAGAAAGGTCAATATCTTCTTTGAAAGGGGTGTGATCTCCGTCTCCATAGATGGAACTCGGTACCTCTACTTCAAAGAATCTGATGGTTTCAACCAAGGTCTCGGTGTCGCTTCACGTGTCGTGAGTACAACCGGCTCCGCTTTTGTGAACCTCTTCATAGAGCAGAATGCCGGTGACTCAGCCTTCAAAAATCTTAGAATCGTTAACGGACGATTCATATCCGATAAAACGAGTAACATCGCGTTCATAGGTGGTAACCTGGGCGTGGGTGTGAACTCCCCAAAAGAAGCCCTCGATATCCGGGGGAACATGCATCTCACTAGGGTCTCCAACGTCTCGCAAATCAAGGTGGAATCCAACGTGGTCGCCGAGTATACCGGTCCCCACGATCGACCCCTGCGGAAGTACCCGGAGGTGGCTATGACGGCGAATGATAATTCGAGTACGAGTGGGTATACTGCGAGTGCGAGTAGTTCTTTAACAGCTGGTCAACCTTACATTAACTTTGATGGAAATTTAGCTTCACATTGGCACTCTCGATATCCTTATTATAATACTAGCACGGGTGCGTATTCACCTGGATCAGCTGGTGACGGACAATCACCGTCGGGTACACTTGCCACAAACGAACTTGTTTCGGGACACCAAGGAGAATGGGTCTCAATCGAACTTCCTAAGAAGATAAAACTTGAGAAACTGAAAGTTATAGGTTCTACTCGACTCGCCAGTGGAACAACTCAATTTCCTAAAGATGTGGTCGTGGCTGTGAGTGAGACTGGTTTAACTGGAAGCTGGAGTGCCCTTGAAACGGCGACTCTTATCAGTCAAAATGTTTCTAATCATTCGGATACTATCAACATAACAACACAAACATCATACTATAAATATTTCGCTCTCATCGTAAAATCTATTAATTCAACCTCTACATATTCGGCGGTTGAGATTGCTGAGCTTGAGTTCTACGGCCACGAAGAAGGCAGTGGCTCCCTAGACACCACCCTAAAGACCGTGTACAACGTGCCGGCGACCACGGGGACCCAGTTGGAGGTCTACTATGATGCGAAGGATTTGGCGGATGGAAACGCCCCTACGAACCCTGTGGACCTTTCTCCTAATACTAACAATGCTACACTAGGTGGAGACCCACAGGTTTCAAATGGAGCTTTCGTTTTTGATGGTTCGGGAGATGCCGTTATATCTGGAGCTACATCCTTTAGTGGTTCCCCCACACTTTCTTATAGCGTGTGGTTTAAGACGAATAGTATTTTGAGTGGTACCGGAAGTAATTCGATTGTCATGATAGGACACGCCGCCAGTACTAAATCTTTAGGATTTAGAATCAAAGGTACAGGTGACACCAACCCCGGAAATTATAGATTTTATGTTTTTGGAGGTGCTACGAATGAATCTGTAGAAACAGGCATTGCGGCAGTTTTGGGAAGGTGGACACATGCGACTATAGTTCGCGATGGTTTAAACATGAAATTATACATAGATGGAAAATTTGCTGATGAGAATACGAATACAACAACTACCTTAAATCTAGATTCCAGTGCTAAAGTTGCATTAGGAAACTACATAGACTCGTCTGGTACTGTAACCACTATCTCAGCGAATGACTCTTACGACGGTTCCATCGCGAACTTCCGTCTCTACTCCAAGGCCCTGAACGCTGACCAAGTGAAGGAACTCTACGATTACCAAAAAGACTATTTCTTGGGGTCCAAGTCCCAAGTGACCCTCTACAAGGGACACCTAGGCATCGGGGTTACCGAACCCTCGGGCCAATTGGAACTTGCGGGAGATGAGCGGATCCAAGAGTATCCTCCGGGTCCTATGGGTCCTTCCCCTAAATATGAGACCTTGATTCCCGGACATGGGGTATTTTGTTGGAACACGGTTAATTATTATCCAGGAAGCCCCGTTCAAAACTTTAATGGTTCGGGTATGTACGCTAAGGATGGAGCCACTACGGGTTGGTATGGACCTTATCAAGGTCATAATGGATACACGGGTGGTAACGTGTATGCCGGAACTGATTTTGCAGCGACGAGTTCTTCTGGATTAGGATTCAATGATGCTTATGGTAACAGGTATTATGGTGCATGGACAACGTTCAAGTTACCGTATAAAATAAACCTTAAGAAAATACATATTGACCAATGGGCTACATCGGATGGTGCAAATGCGAGATGTGCCCCAGAAGATGGTGTCATTTTAGGTTCAAATAACGGAGTTGACTGGTATCACGTGCACACGTTCACCGGTCTTCAATATGGAGGTAGCGCGGGTAATCCAAGTTATTCGGCGGCGGGTGAAGATGTTACTATCAATTGTAATACGGACTACAGCCAATATGCCCTGGTCATCACGAGAACTCTTCATTACGTGTTTACTGCAATGATAGGTGAGCTTAAGTGGTTCGGCACCCCCGGTCCCACGACCCTCGATAAGGGTTCGCTGACTCTAGGAAGGTCCCTCGATGTTCCCCGCATCTCTCGGTACGACGTGGATGCGGAAACCCCTAGGCCGGAGAAGTTGGTGGTGGATTTCGATACCACATTGAATTCCACACCCATAGATATCTCGGGGCAGGGGAACCCGGCGAAAGATGCGAATCATGGGTTCCTAGATGGGGCGACCTACTCCGCAGCTGATAAGGCGTTTGTTTTTGATGGGTCGAATGACGAAATACTGGTGTCTTCTATTCCAGGTGCAACAGATAATTATGTACATTCTGTTTCTACTTGGGTAAAATTCACAAACACGCCCGCCATTGACCAAATATTTATGCTCGGAACTGATAATAATAATAATCTCACATCTGCTGTTAGAGTAGATGGCACGGGCGCATTCAAATGGTTTTTTTATAATAATGACGTGGCATATACTACGTACAAAACACTTTCAAATAATACATGGTATCATTTAGTATGTTCGTATACAGGTGGAAGTAACGTGTCCGATAGGAAATTCTGGTTAGATGGGATAGAACTCACAGGAACGAGCACTGGTTCTAGTTTTGGATCCCCCCTAGATTTACCAACAAATGCGGCTTTAAGAATAGGACACAGACACAATAATTCCAACGATTTAACTGGCCAAATCTCCAACTTCAAACTCTACTCGGTCGCCCTCGAAGCCTCAGAGGCCAAGAAACTGTACCGTCTCGGCCGAACCGGGCGGTCCATGGTCATCAGCGACACGACCGTCGGGATCGGGAAAGTCCCTGAAGCTCATTTGGACGTCAGGGGGTTAATTAAGGGTATGAATGCGACCACGTCTATCGCAGCGTGGTCTGTTTCTAGGTCAGCCGATATTACTAACGTTTCCGTGTCAACTGCTATCTATTGGGATGATGTTCAATATAACATAGGTGGTTGTTATTCCAATCCCAGATTTACCGCACCGATTTCCGGATACTATTATCATTCTTTTCATATTATCACCAGAAGTGATGCGCAAGCCACCTATATGGGTTATTTCATAAACGATGTTGATGTTGACAACTCAGCCGATTTTGGTTCATACGATCAAGGTGGATCCGGTCATAGAAATATGGCAGGAAGTTGGATACAATATTTAAACGCGGGAGATTATATATATATGGTTTTAAAGGATGGTTCAATGAATGGTAACTTGAATAGATGGTCTGGTTTTTTTTTATCAACCTAAATTATGAGATCTTTAAAAGAAAGATTGGAAAGATCTGAGATATTTTATGAAGCGATTAAATCTTTTCCACCAGTTCCACCAAGTATCGAATATAAAGATACATATGAATCCATAACATATCCAGAGGGTCATAACAAACCCTCAAAAGAGGCGTTCGAGGCGAAATTCCAAGAACTCATCGATGCTCACCCTCTCGAGCGACTCCGAGAAGAACGCAATAACAAGCTCAAACAAACGGATTTTCTAACAGTTTCAGATTTTCCTTACCCCTCAGAAGATATACGATCAGCATGGTTCGCATATCGTCAAAAACTTAGAAACATAACGGCTACAGAGACGCCCAGTCTAGATGAAAAATATCAATTGGTAGTCACATGGCCCACACCTCCCATTTGGCCCGCGAATGTGGTCTAAGTTCCAATCGACGCAGTCGATTGTCCCTCCCCTTTCTCCCACGAATCTATCAGGTTCGTCGAAGTATGGTATCTAACCAGTGAAGTTCTATGAACTTCCCAGCTTAAAAATAAACTCTCACTATATTATAAAATGTCTGGTGGTATTGCCCAACTCGTAGCCGTCGGAGCCCAGGATGTGCACCTCGTCGGTCAGCCCGAGGTGTCTTTCTTCAGGTCCACCTACAAACGTCATACAAATTTTTCCCAAACTGTCGAGCGTCAAGTCATCCAAGGCAACGTCTCCAACAACGGTATGTCCACCGTCCGCTTCGAGCGCAAGGGTGACATGCTCAACTATGTCTACCTCGCTCCCAACAGTGGCACCGCTTCCACGGCCGTCGGTGACTGGACCGATGTAATTTCCAAGGTGGAATTATTAATTGGGGGTCAAGTTATTGATGAACAGGATGTCACTTATTCCAGTCTCATCGCTCCCCTTCTTTCTGCGACCTCCTCCTCCAAGTCGGTCGGTGGTAACTTGTATGGTGGTGCTACCGCGGAGCGTTTCTACCCTCTCAGGTTTGCTTTCTGTGAGAACTGGCAGACTGCCCTTCCTCTCATCGCCCTCCAATATCATGATGTGGAGCTTCGCATCACTTGGGGTGGTTCGGCGGCCTCTCATACATGGGATGTCTACGCGAATTATGCCTACCTCGATACTCAGGAGCGTGAGCTGTTCGCTAGTCAGCCCATGAACCTTCTCATCACCCAGGTTCAAAAGGCGATCTCTTCTGGTTCCAAGATGCAGGAACTCAACTTCAACCACCCCATCAAGTACCTTGCCTCGGCTAAGGCGCACACCGATGGTTCCGGTTTGGCGCTCGATATCCTCAACAATGATAACAAGCTCAAGCTTCAGATTAACGGTACCGACGTCACCGACTTCAAGTTCGCTGACCCCAACTACACCACCGTACCCCTGTACTACCACACAACCAACGCCTCTACCCCCGCGGTTGCCAAGTCCCTGTTCTTCTACCCATTCTCCCTTGATTGCGGTAAGATCCAGCCTACTGGCTCTCTCAACTTTTCCCGCCTTGATTCCGCCCGTATCGTGTGTGATAAGCAAAATGTCACCTCCGATGTTTACGGCGTAAACTATAACGTCCTCCGTATCGAGAATGGTATGGCTGGTCTTTTATATTCTAACTAATTAATAACAATGTATTGGAAGATCATTTTCCTCCTCGCCATCGTTTTTGTATTGACGTATGATCCTAAATCCAGGACACTCGAAAAGTTCGTTGGGCACCCTTCCCCATCGACTGATAAGTGTTGTCAGCCCACGCATTACGAAGCCGTTCAATTCGCGCATAGCCCGTACGATTGCCCCACATGTCCTCAACAGACTAACGCGGGTGTAATTACTTAAAAAGATAAAGAGTGTATATTCTATAATGATTCCTATTAATCGTGACACCATGATGTTAGTTGCCACTGTGGTATGTGTAGCCGGTCTTCTCTTTCTGTTCAGGGAGGTGAACAAGACGAAGCAAGAAGTTGAGCATATGAAGGACTTTTCCGAGTATGTTTCCAAGAAACTCGAGGCTCCCCAGCTGGTAGCTAAGGAACCCGAACCTGAAGTCGCAGAGGAAAAAGTGACCGAATAATCATATCGACATATTATAACTTGCGAATGCGCAATGAAAAAGTACAAAGCTATAGCAATACCCGTTAGTTTTGCTGATGGGAAACCACGGTTTCTCACAGTACGAGATACAAGATTTAAGGATTGGATATTTGTCACAGGAGGATGCAGACGAAGAGAAATTTTAAACCCAATTAGATGTGCCCTAAGGGAATTAGAGGAAGAAACTCGAGGTGTCGTGTCATTAAAGAGTGGACACTACACAGAGTTTAAGTTTATACATAAAGAAAGTCCCACAGTTGATCTGGAATACAATGTTTTCATCTTTTTTGTAAACTATAGTCGCTCAGAACAACAGGGGCAGATAAAGAAGTTTTATGAAGAGAAACATAAAACAAATGTTAAAAAGTCTTTACGACAACCAATAAAAAAGACATACGATGAAAATGATTTTATGAGTTACGATACACTCGAAGATTTTAACGCACGTAAACGATGGTCACTTATCATTGATAATGTGATAAAGAATCCAGAATTCTATGCGTGTATGAGTTCTTTGAATAGAAAAACATTTTCTATTAAATAATGAAGTCCAAGGTTTATATCATCTCTGAAATTCGTAAACTACTCGAACAGAACCGTGGGTTATGTGAAGAGGAGATTGAACAGTGGGTCATTGATAACGAGAAATTGACAGTGTGCCAACTTTTGGAGCTTAAAAACGATCTCACGAAGGGTAAAGAATATAGGGATGTATCTTGTATGTCGTGGTTTAGAGAAGAAGAACAATAAGAAAGTATGTTCAAGAGTTGGTGTGCGACTCAAAAATTTAATAATGCAACCAATCTATCACATGTGCTCATGGACGGTGGTGTCCTTTCCGTGCCATTTGATAAATTGAACGCCTTCTATGAGAAGTACATAGAAGCGGTGAACCAAGGTGAAAAGTTATTCGTCGTGGAACAGAAGAGTAAGACGTATAACTTCTTTGTTGACCTGGATTACAAAGGTGATGAATCACTCACGATTGAAGAAATCAAAGATATTTGTAAAGTCATTTGTGATAAAGTGAAAAGACATGGTGGTAAAGAATGTCTCATATCTGTCGCACCACCTAAAAGGAGTGGTACAAAAATGAAAACAGGTGTACACCTAAATTGGCCGGGTCTCATCGTAGATCAGGCTTCGGCCATCGCACTCAGGGAACACATTCTGATATCACTCACCAGGGCGAAAGGTTCTTATAATTGGAGTGATATTGTGGATGCCGCAGTCTATGGGAGTGTTTCTAGACAGGCGAAAGGAAGTGGATTTCGTATGCCGTGGTCACTCAAGCTAGTTAAACACGATGCTTGTGGGGGACAGGGGTGTGAAGGGTGTAAATTCAAACGGAAGATTGAACAACTCGCTTATTTACCCGTATTTGTATATAAAAATGGACCCCTGAGTACACTATTGAATATCAGCCAGAACCCAGATGTCGATGTTTTGAAAATGTCAGCAGTCAGAACAGATGAACCCCAGAATACAGTGATTGACAATCCTTCAGTCAAGGTAAAAGAGGAAGGTTCGTTCTCGTTAGCACAGACCAAAGATGAAATTCAAAATGAAGAGTTAAAGTCCATGCTAGAAGCCTTCGTGAGAAAGAACATGGAGGGACAGGATCATTCCATAATTACAAAGATGTTTAAGCATAACGATACCTATCTCGTTTCGACGACATCTAAATACTGTGAGAATTTGAAAAGAGAACATGGATCTAATCATATTTGGTTTTTCGTCAGTGGAAAGGTTATTGCACAGAAATGTTTTTGTCGATGCGAAACACTTCATGGAAGGAGGGATGGTTTTTGTAAAGATTTCTATGGTCGAAAATACCATCTCCCACCTTCAATCACTGATAAATTATACCCTAAAAAGGAGGATATTAAAAAATGCCCAGAAATCAAGAAATTTGTAGAGAAACCCAAACCTAATCACAGCGTTGCGAAAGAAAAGGTGGAGTCGTACATACGCAAGTGGATAAAAGGTCAGGAGAATACACAGGTGGTGAGCGTAAATAAGGGTGTCATACTCACGACATCAAACTTTTGTGAGACGATTAACGGTGAACACAAAGATGTCAACATGTCCTATATAGTAAAAAAGAATCAAATAAGCCAAAAATGCCCATTATGTAAACGAAACAAGTCTAGGGTCCATATATTAACTCCTGATGTGTTAAAAGTACTTAAACAATAATACAGTACATATACAAATGCTTAGGCGTTCGAGAAGAGTGATTAGAAAGCCGGTTCTTTATCAGCCTGTTGAGACTGTTCTTGAAGATGATTACGCGGCGAATGAATATGATTCGGATCTAGATTCGGATACTGATATCGATACCGATGACGAATGTGTATCAGACGACGACTTTGAAGAAGAAGACGATGCTGATGATAACGGTAACCTCAAAGATTTTATCGTAGATGATGAAAGTGAAAGTGAGGAAGAAGACGCTTAAAAAAAACGAGAGCTATAATAGAAAATGGAAACCGATATAGGAAATCCCATTGAATATAACCCAACCTTAGACGAACAGGAGAAGAATGAAGATAATAAACAAGAAGAACAATATTATTTTCACCCGTCTGAAATGACATACGCACCACCACCGGCTCCACCACCTCCTACAGAAGGCATGGATATATTCAAGAGTATCGATAAATCGACATGGATTATCGCATTCGCAGTATTTTTACTTGGATTTTTTATGGGGAAAACCATGCAACCAGTGATCCTCAGGTACAGTTGAGTACGCTACAAATGTGCCTATCTCACCATAAATTGGTTTATTTTTCCCAGATTGATCCTTCTTGATAAGTTGAGTAGGATACCTAGGAATGATAAACGCATCATCTGTATCTTCAACGAACCCATCAGTGGTTGAAACCTTTGCCTTTTTTACTTTTTTAACAACTCTTTTGTTTTTTGAATTCCAATTCGGTTCAAAAAACAAAATAAAGAACGCACTGACCAAAATGGTAGTGATTAGTATATTGAACATTATGTTTTAGTATATATGAATATTATTTACGCCGAGGCTTCCTCGGGTTCCTCTTCCTTCACATCTTCAAGCTCACGCTGTTTCTTGCGTTCCTCCACCTCGGCGGCGACAATCACATTCGCCTCCTTCACGAGTTCTTCCATTGGTGTATCAGGCTTCTCCTTCTTGAGACGCTCGAGAACATCAGCGGGGTGGGAAATGGGTGCCTCATCTGGTTTGGTGTAAAACTGAGAGTTGTCATCACCTGGAGCGTATGCCACCTTATCCTTCATCATACCCTGCTTACGCTCACTAAACATACGGGCAGCCTGTGCCTGGTTATCCTTGTACCCAGACATAATCTCTTCGAGCTTCTCGTTGTTGTAGTGTACATCTTCAATCTTCGAAGAATCTGGTGGGATGAGAAGCCACTTGTACATGTCTACGACGTAAATGTCGAAGGTTGTATCCTCCTTCTGAAGGCGCTTAGCGTGATTGGCCGCCTCGTCACGAGTAGCGAATGCACCACGAATCTTGATACCAAATTTATCATTCTTTTGGGGAGCCTCGGGTCCAACGATAGAGAGACAAGCGAAGACCTGTCCGGGGACTGTAGTGTAATCGGTTTCCAGAGACATTATATTTATGTAAGGCGTCAAAACTTTAAGCTACGAAACCTAAGTCATTTAAAAGAGTGAAGAGTATAAGAATTATGGAAGAAATTCGTAAAAATCATAATGATGCGAAAAGAGAACTCATACAGAGTGTCACCGTGAACAGTCAACATATACTCGATGTTGGGTGTGGTTTTGGCGGAGATCTTCAAAAATGGCACAAGTGTGGTGCGAACATAAACATGTGTGATCCCGAACCAGAAGCACTGGTCGAAGCGCGTTCCCGGGCTAAAAATATGCACATGCGCGTCAATTTTTACGAGGGTGATATACACACGTGTCCTAAAAGAAAGTTTGATATTGTGTGTTTCAATTTTTCGTTACACTATATATTCGCATCCAGGGATCTCTTTTTTAGTTCGATACACGAAATTAAGAAACGAGTTAAACCAGGTGGGCGTCTCATAGGTATCATCCCAGATTCTGAGAAAATTCTATTCAAAACACCTTATTTGGATGATGCGGGAAACTTTTTTAAACTCAAACACCACGGTGACGGTGGATTTGGTGAAAAGTTATTTGTAAATCTGGTGGACACGCCATTTTATGCGGATGGTCCAAGATCAGAACCAGTAGCATACAAGGATCTTTTGGTCACACATTTAGAAGAGTTGGGGTTTAGATTACAATTTTGGGAAGGACTGAAAGGAAATCCAATCTCAGAATTGTATAGCAAATTTATCTTTGTCTATAATAGATGATATTGTTTCTTATTTTAGTTTTAGTCAACGCTTATATACTACACACTACCACAGAACCCAGGGAATTTGCTGAAGTCAAGGAAAAGTACAAGACTCTCAGAGATCATTTGCGTGAAACAAACAATGAGAAGTTTCACATGCTCGTACGACCTATACCACTCACGGGCCGTAAAGTGATGACAGATTCAGTAGGATTCAATGTCAATAAAGGCTCCGAAATCACAATATGTCTCGATGGTAGTACGAATGAAATCTTTCATGTTCTCATACATGAACTGGCACATTCCACTGTCGAGGAGTATTCACACTCTGAACAATTTTGGGCCAATTACAACGAACTCATGGAAATGTGTATACAGATAGGAATTTACCAAAAGATCATAGAAAAGACTGAATTTTGTGGTCAGCATGTCCAGGATAAATAATCTCATTTTATAGTAAATGAAAACACCACTTAACGTTTTACTCACTGCGATTGTCTATTGGTTCATCGTATTCGCCATCACTCGTGTGCCAGCGTACTCTAAAAATTACTATGTCAATCTCGCATTCCTGACAATTGTCATACCAAACACGATCCGAATGATAATGAGTTCCCAGCGTCTTCCCCAACTTCATGTCGATCGCGGTTTCTTCTTGACTTCCACTGTCTTTGCTTTCATTCTCACCTATCTCATGAATAAGGTTTGGAAGCCCACTGAAGAAGCGCTCAAGGATCCCACGGTTAATAATACTAAAAAGCTTCAGTTAAGTACCTTGTTACTACTGACCTTTGGGGCCGGTGCGTTAATAACGTACTACACTGGTGTAGATAACTCTATATATAGTAATATGGGATGGCAGACTGGAGCCGCCGCTTAAGGCTTCACGACGTAATCCTTGACGATGTAAAAAGCAATAGCAGCAACTACACCCGTAGATGCTAAACCAACAACACTTCTACCCCCTTGTTCGTTAAGGAACTTGGGGATAGAGGTCGCGAGCTTATCTTGAATGGGCTTACTGACAGAAATGGCTGCACACAAACCAGCGAGTAGAGCGATGACATGATCATCCGTGAGGTTGAGTGGGTACTTGTTAGCGGGTTTTTGATCCTGGGCCTGTGCGGGTGCGGCATACATACCCTGAGGTTGCGCGGCAGCCATCTGAACACCCTGCATCTTGGGCTCTTCACTCATCATAGGTGGTTCCATCATAATATCATTAATGGGGGTAGAATCCATTGTCTCTTTATGTTGACTCACATTTTTTTCAGATGTAAAAGACGTAGATGGATTGTCGCGTAAGGGGACCATCCCTTCCCCGTCGTCTGACAAATTAAGGGTATTGACCTGCCCGGAGGACATTTAATATACTCGCATGTTTTTCATGAAACTATAGGACGCAATTATTTTCGCTTTGTGACGGTTATAGCTGTTTTCCTATTGGCCTTTTTAGCGTCCTGTTCCTTCTGGTCAGCGTGCTTTGAATTATACATCTTCTTATGCATTCCCCATAATTGAGAACTTCCAACTTTGAAATTCTTCCTGACAGTTGCCTTGTACCAAAACACACAATCTTGAATCCTGTTAGACTTCACAGTATTGTCTAACACGAGACATTCATAATTTTCTGTACAGGCATCCATAACCTTACAGAACATATCGAAAGAAGGGAAGATACCAAAAAAGGATTTGTAAAGTTTCTCTCTATTTTGTATGATGTTCTCCCTGAGAATGAACACATAATCGACATTAGCGCGAAGAGCTGGGGGCAAATCCATCACATATTGCATTGTCAACATAAAGAAGATTTTCCAGTGACGACCGTTCATAAAACACTGTCGAATACACGTATCTTTTAGAAACTTTGAGTCGTACATACAGTCATCCAGAAGCATAAAGGCTCCACAATTCTGTTTTCCTGCACCCACCAACTTCCTCTGTGGGATCCTCTAGAGTCGACCTGCA